>OJJJ01000020.1_pt1 | contig 162637 bp, 146 predicted proteins | sample 1596311 | NCBI WGS metagenome assembly OJJJ01 (sample SAMEA4350140, study PRJEB24818) | metagenome | biome: human; feature: gut; material: faeces | place: Denmark | collected 2013-09
CCTCCTATGTAATTTTTGTGGTTGGCAAACCCACATTTATTATAACATAGGAGGTTTTTTACTTGAAGCTAAAGCTAATTGGGGACACACCGGCATAGCCGGTGGTTTATTTTCATTGCGATACAATAAAAATGAGTGGGATTTGAAAAATCCCACTCATTGTAATACTATGAATTATTTTGTAACGTGTAACTCCTTCTTTATTGAAACATCAGTTCCATTCTTATCTGTTACACTCACAACAACAGAATCATTACCGATTGATTTTGTTGTTATCGTAGCCGAAGTTTTACCACTATTCTTTCCTACAACTGCAATATCTTCTATTGTAGTTTTCCAAGTAATATCTTCTTTTCTATAACCATTTACTTCAACTGTAAATAAAACCTTCTCTCCCAACTTTAAAGTAGATACTGCATTTTTAAAAGTTAGATTTGCATCTTTTACCACTACTTTTTGTTGGAAATTCTTTGTAGTACCATCAGGTAATGTCGCTATAATACCAATAATCGTTGTTCCTTTACTTTTGGCAATTATTCTTCCATTATTCGTTATCGTTGCAGCTTTTTCATTACTAGAAGTATACTCAATTTTCACTTCACTTACAGATAATTCGTCTGTAGCGTTTGTAAATTCACGAACTACTTTTAGTGTACTTGGATATGTTAAATCCACCCACTCCCAGTTCTTTGTTCCACCAATGTAAACATTTGAATTTTTCGCTACTTGAATTTGATCTAATAAAGATACAACATATTCACTGCTTGGTCTTTGTTCTAATAATATGTAGCTTGAGCAATGATTGATTGCTATATCAACTTTACCATTTCCACCAACAAGATATTCATTGTTTGGTAATTCAAGCAATTTATTATTGGTCTGATCAAAGTAATATAAGTACAACTTGCTGCCAACCGCTGTTTCTTTTTGATCTACAACCTTAGTACTTATAATAGCAGTACCTGGTAACGTTCCACTATGTGAAAAATCTAAAATTGTTCCTGTGAGTGTCGTTTTCCCACTATCCTTATTCACAACAAAGTTAGCGTTCATTTTTACATCCAACTTTAGATTTACATCTTTGATCTGATTTGTCACCCCAGCCAAAGAATCTTTGTTAAAGTTCCAGCTATAAGTTAATTCACTTCCATTGTCTACATTCACTGTAAGATTTTTATCTTTACCAACATAAGATTTTATCACATCTTTTGATAAGATAATTTCCCCTAGCTTGTAATTGTTAGAATCAACACTTTGAGAGTTCATTGCTACTTTAACAACTACGGTATCAATGCCGCCATTTTTCAATTGCGCATTTATTTCCTTCGTTGGAAGTATCAATTGTAATGCTTGTTTCTCATTACCATTACCAAAATGATGTTTCGATGAACTTAATAATTCTGCTGGTATAGATACGTCTAATTCAATGTTTTGACCTAAGGTCTTTGAATCCAAAGAAGTTGCATATACTCTTGCAGTTTTATGAATGATCTTATCATTCGCATCTTTAATAATTTCTACTACTAGTGACTCATTCTTATTCGTCTGATATACAATATTTTGACTTTGATTAACTACATCACCATTTTTATTTACCTTTTTTACATCCGTCGTAATTATACTTAAGCCATTGCTTTGTGTTTTTGTAACTACTGTTGTTGTAAGACTACCGTCCTCGCCCTTAGTTACCGTCTCCGTAATGTCTGGTTTTTTTGTTGGCTCTGGACTCTGTGTCGGATCTGGTGACTCTGTTGGTACTGGTGTCACCGTTGGCGTTGGTGTCACTGTCGGTATTGGTGTTACTGTCGGCGTTGGTGTCACTGTCGGTATTGGCGACACTGTTGGCGTTGGTGACACTGTTGGTGTTGGTGACACTGTTGGTATCGGTGACACTGTTGGTGTTGGCGACACTGTTGGTGTTGGTGACACTGTTGGTGTTGGTGACACTGTTGGTGTTGGTGACACTGTTGGTGTTGGTGACACTGTTGGTGTTGGCTCTATTACTTCATTTTGGGTAAAATCTGCACCAATACGACCACCATCGGTTGAAAATGTTGCATATTTGCTATTCTCTTTAATTTCTAAGAAACCATGTGTATTAATTGAACCATCTGAATTTCTCCATGCTGTATGGAAATCCGTACTTTCATCCGGTGCCGTTATACTTACAAAGATATCTGATGCAGTTGGTTTAACCTCTGTCCCCATCTTCTTTGTCGAGTCAAACGCCCCACCAAGATTTCCCTCAAATTCATAATATTTTGAGCTATTCATATAAACAATACGAGCACCAATGGCAGATTTTATATTGTCCGATGCTATTTTTCCTGTACTAATTCCAATCGCATTATATATAGTTGGCGTTTTAGCACGATCGATCTGGAAATTCGCTTTTTTGCTTCCACTATGCACACTATTGTTAAATGCAGTTATGTTTTTAAATGTAAGTGGTGTAGGATTATTGTTATCCGTAAATCCATGCGCACCATTTTCAAATGCAATACAATTCTCTACAATATGTGGTGTTCCCACGCCGGAACCACCCAATTTAAATCCGTTCATATCCCCACTTGCGCTTCCGGATCCATTGGTCAATTTACCATTTCGAAATGCAATACAATTTCTTAAAGTAACTACTCCAATTGGACCAGTCGCAGTTTTTGCGTATAAATCCCAACCGTCATCACTGTTGTTATATGCCATACAACCGTCGAATACATTACCTTCTCCACAAGTTAATTTTGCTGCAAATCCATCTGCATTCTCGCCGGAAGCATCGCTGTTATTAAAGGAAGTACAGTTCTTAATTAAGTTATTGCTTGGCCATAGATCAATGGTTGCTGCAGTGACATCATATCTACTTAATTGAAGCCCTGTATCTCTGTTTTCGTAAAATCGGCACATTTCAATAATGTTGTTATTTCCTGCAAGTAACATGCCATTATCTCCTGCACCTTTAAAATCAATTCCGTACCATTTCCAATAGTCTCCTGCCTGAACAAGACCTCGATTTTCTGTTGCATATTCTTGCCCTGAGAAATCAAGAATTACATTTTCATCACCATAACTTCTAACGGTCTTATATGCACCTGGATAACCACTGTTCCATTTTTCGATTACAATTGGTTCGCTATACTTATAAGTTCCAGATAGCATCCAAATAGTACCGCCTTCTACTATCATATTTAATGCATTTGTAAATGACATAGGATCCTCAATGGTTCCTGTTCCCGCTTCCGATGCATTTGGTGCTACATAAATATCTTCCGTTGATACCACAGGTGGTGTTGGTGTCAACGTTGGTATTTTTGTTGGTACTACCGTCGGTGTTATTTCTGGTGTCTCCGTTGGTATCGCTGTTGGTGTTGTCTCTGGTTCCACTGGCGACTCTGTTGGTACTACCGTCGGTGTTACTTCTGGCGTTACCTCTGGTGTTACTTCTGGTGTTACTTCTGGTGTTACTTCCGGTGTTACTTCTGGTGTTACTTCCGGTGTTACTTCTGGTGTTACTTCTGGTGTTACTTCTGGTGTTACTTCTGGTGTTACTTCTGGTGTTACTTCTGGTGTTACTTCTGGTGTTACTTCTGGTGTTACTTCTGGTGTTACTTCTGGTGTTACCTCTGGTACTTCTGTTGGAGTTGCCTCTTCTTCTAAAATTAATTCCATATAAAACAAATTCGCCGTATCTGCCTTATCTACCGTATAGAAAACACCTTTCTCTACTGGATATGTTAATATACCGGTCTCTAGGTCACCTGTCAACTTAACATTATTAATTTTCGCATTCACTTTACCATCTTTTGGATTGAATACCATGATATAAGTTCCATTCCCTGGAGAAGTAAAGGTTATTTGAGTATCTGATTCCATCTTCAGACATTGTGTTAATGTCATTTCTTTGTATATAACAGTACCCTTTGATGTTGATAAATTCTTTTTACCAGGGAAGGAATAAAATGAACTAGTTAATCCTTGTGTGGTAAAGTTATGTACATATTCTTCTGACGGTGCTACCGTTGGTTCTGCTGGACCTTGTGTTGGCTCCGTTGGACTCTCGGTTGGCTCAATAGGTACGTTTGTTGGCTCTACCGGTGCCGTTGTTGGCTCACTAGGTACATTCGTAGGCTCTGCTCCATTACCTTCCTTAATTCCTCCAATGGATATAAGCTGTGAAGTATAGTTTTTAATTGCATTTTGTAATTCTGGTATGATTTCATAATTTGAATCTTCAGAATCATCAAACGTCCATTTTAAATCTCCACCACTCATACGACCTGCAAACTTCTCTACCTTAATTTTGGCAGTTTCTGCGTCATCCGCTGAATATGAATAGCTTTTATTTGGATCTGTATCGAAATTATTATAGCTTGTGCCACCTTCCATAGTTACTACATCAGCAGGCACTTGCTCCTCTTTGCTTTTTACTGAGTATGCATCTATTTGACCTTTGTCTGGTGTTGTAACTTGATTTACAAAACGTTCCTCACCGATGATTACATTGTCAAATTCTTTAATAATTCCGCCAGCTTCTCCTGAAAACGTACCTTTATTCGTATATGCTCCAGTCGCTGAGTTATACACATCCGTTCCTTGATTGGAAGAAAGCATTGGATACTTACAGTTCCTAAAGTAATTACTTTCTACAAAGGCTGAAGCTCCCTTCGTTACACCAACTCCATATTTCGATACGCCATCAAAATAATTGTTATAAATATGTATACTACCTACTCGAATACGTGGATGTCTAGAATCCGAATGATCGTACCAATTGTGGTGATACGTTATAAAAAACTCTTCAGTATCCGACATACCCGCCAAGCTTGATTTTCCTGAATCCCAAAAGTGATTAAATGAAATCGTTACGTAAGTCGATAATGCCTTAACGTCAACTGATCCATCCCCCTTCACTTGGTCAGAGTCACTTCCAGGTGCCCCGTAAAAAAGGTCATTGTTATGAATCCATACATTTTCATTTTTTGTATCAAGAGAAATTCCATCATCTCCAAACCACATGATACCGAGGTTTCTAATCTCTACATTCTTACTTTCTCGTACTAAAAATCCCCAACCGTGCACGGTAGCATCCTCGCCAATACCTTCTATCGTCACGTTGAATGTTTTCTTTACATTCAATAAATAACCTTTGACTCCAGTTGGCATCTCTACCTTACCAATCATACGTATAATCAAAGGTCTTAAATCTTTCCCTTTTTCTCTCTTTGCCAATATATCAAAAATACCAGTAGCTGTCTCTGTCTCTCCTTTTGAACTAATAATAACATCTAAGCTAACGGTATCTTTATTCTCGTTTGTAAGATAAATAATTTGAGCATTCTCTCTCACTGTTCCATCTTCGTTGTATCCGCCGGAACCCGTTTTATATTTCGAAAATTCAGAGAATGCAAAACCCTCTCTTACGTGTGCTGATACGATTAATGTTTCTGTTGTCGCTGCCTTCTCATCAACTTCCACTCCAGCAATAACAGGTACGACTTTCATCAGATAAACTCCCTCTGAAAGTCCAACTGCATCCGCTCTATAATAAGTTGGATACTCTCTAATTAATTCATTATCCAGCTTAACATAGGCTTTGTCACCATCCTTCGCATTTTTTACATACACTACATATCCATCTGCTTCTTGCATAGGTACCCATTTTACATATGCAGATTCTAGCCAACCGCTGCTCTCTAAAAGCACAAGACTTGAGTCTGATGCTTTTGCAACCATGCTAAATGATGATGGTATCATCGTTGTTATTAACATTAAAAATGCCATATAAAATGCGATCCATCGTTGTAAACTTTTCTTTTGCATAGAAACCCTCCTACAATTAATATCGTATTGTTCCATGATTTATTGTAAAAATGCTTATAAAGTTTAAAAAAGCAAGTCTTACAAAAATCCAGTCCATAATAATTATAAAGGTTGACCCACTGTCAGAGTCAACCTAATTTTGGATAAATTTTGAATTATAAAATTTAGTTTATGCGATATTAATTGTTTGGATGATCCGTCTCTTACTGCATTAAAATTATACTATACCCAGAGCTACTCTATATTTAACAAGTGTATCAAAAAACTATGCAATTCATAATCCATTTACTTTTCCATATATTGTACTAATACTTATAACGATAGGTACGAATATGTGCACTGCAATGACGTTAAAATCTCATACAAATGAACATTTTTTTGGTCGAACAATGGACTTTTCCCATGATATTGAACCACAGTTATATATCACTCCAAACTCATTTACTTGGCTCAATAGTATCAATGGAAAGCAAATGCAAGATACCTACCGATTCATTGGTCTTGGTCAGAGTATGGATGGTTTACTTGGATTCTTTGATGGTGTTAACGAAAAAGGCTTCGCAGCCGCGGTATTATATTTTGCAGGCTATGCTGTTTACATGGATAAACCAAATACTACAAAAGATCCGATTGCATCCATTGATTTCTTACATTTTATCTTAGGTAAATGTGCATCTGTAAGTGAATTACGAAAATTAATAAAAACATGTGCCATTATTGGTTTACCAGACCCTGTAACCAAAACAGTTGCCCCATTACACTGGATTGCTACTGACCGCAGTGGAGCTTGCGTAGTAATTGAATCAACCGTACGTGGAATAGAGATTATTGAAAATCCAATTGGAGTTATGTGTAATAGCCCAGATTTTCGATGGCATTTAACGAACTTAAGAAATTACATGGAGGTTCATCCCATGCAAACAGAAGAAGTGGAGTGGAATAATGTTTCATTAACACCTTTTGGTCAAGCAGGAGGTACAATCCCTCTTCCAGGTGGATTTACCTCACCCGAACGCTTTATAAGAACTTGTTATCTGAAATCACATATTCCAACTCCAATAGATAGCACCGAAGCGATTAATGCTTGCTTTCATATATTAGAAAGTGTTTCTATTCCAAAAGGCGCTGTGATAACCAACCGAAATACTTATGATTATACGAAATATACTGCCTTTATTAATATCAACACATGCGAATACTTTTTTAAGACATACGATGATTTACAAATCCGTACTGCAAATCTTTGGCAAGCCTAAATGATATCATTTGCTGTGATATTTTAAAACATTTTACAGGAAAGACCTTACTTTTAATGTTGCAATTCTTAACTATTATATTTTTCTAGATCAAGCTCATTTTCATTCTTTGCAATAATTAATGCACTTGCAGCGGCTGCGCTTACATTGGTTGAAGTACGTGCCATATCAACGATTGAACTTATCGGCGCAAGAATAACGATTATTTCGATTGGTAGGCCTGCTGCTGCAAATACTGCAGTCGCTGTGATTGTTGATGTTCCTGGAACACCAACTGTACCAATACTAACCAAGGTTGTTATCAGTACTAAAAAGATATACTGCCCTATGGAATATTCAATATTTAAACCATTGATTGCGAACACTGCTAATAATGCAGGCCAAATCCCAGCACATCCAGGCATCCCTACATTGGCACCTAATGGAACAACAAAGGAAGTAATACTTTCAGACACTCCGGCCTTTCTTAGGCACTTATCTGTTGCTGGAATTGTACCAATACTGCTTTGTGTTGTAAATGCAATTACCTGTGCAGGCCAAATGTGTTTAAAAAACTTAATCGGATTTAGTTTTGCAAGTAGCCCAACTAATACACTATTTACACCAAAGGTCTGAATAAAGCATAGTAGATATGCTACAAGTAAAACAAATATAAGTGGTAGTAATTTATCTGCTCCATTGTTAGATACCGCATTTGCTACTAAAGATAACACCGCGTATGGAGTAAATTCAATAATATACGAAATTACTGTATTAATAACTTTTGAAGCAGAATCTATAAAGTCTTTAAAAGGCTTTACACCTTGAGGATCTTTCGTAGAAAGTGAAACTACGGCAATCCCTACCAATAAAGAAAAAATAATGATTGGAACAATCGCATTGTTTGATGCCTGATTAAAAAAATTCTTTGGAAATAAATCTATCACAACCTGTGTAATATTTGGAACTTCTTTCGCAACATAATCCGTTGGTAGTGTGATGCTTGCTCCTTTTCCAACTTTTAAAAACAATGAAACAACTATTGTTAATATAGAGGCTATAAAGGTTGTAAATACAAGCAAACTAGCACTTTTTAAACCAATTGTTTTTAGTTTATTTATATTCTCTAAATTGGTAACACTTGAAATAACACTAAATAATAATAGCGGAACTACGAACGCTGAAATTAAGTTCGCATACACAGTTCCAATTGGTTTAATGTAAGTTGTGTGACCACTAAAAATTACTCCTAAAATCACTCCAAATACAAGAGCGATGATTGTTCTAAGTCCAAAATCCACTTTTTTTCTGCTTAAGAAAATCAAAAAGCCGATTAATAAAATTGCTACTATGAGTGCTCCTATTGCTATAAAATCGGTGTTCATAATTATCCTCCTAAATTCACTACTAAGTATATCATTCTTATACTAGCTGGTTTTATACATGTTACTGATTCAAAGTTAACATTAATATTCAAGTATACAATGCATTAACACATCGAACAAATACAACAGGAGCAACAGATTATCTTCACCTTTTCTAAATTTTTTCTCATCACTTCGCTATTCGATTTCATGTGGATTCCCCCTTAATTATTCTATTCATATAGATTTAGTATGAATTGATAGTATTGTATTACAGGTACCCCTGTCCTGTCAATTAAAATTTCATTTATTTTTTACTTTTTATGATTTTAAGTCGGACAAATTTCTATGAAGATAAAGACTGGTAACGCACCTGTGATGACTTTGTGAAGTTACTTTCGGCACTGAATTGTAACTTCCAAAATAGAAATTAAAGCGAGATATTAAAGTTATAATTATGGTAATTTTAAAACACTTAAATATTATATAATCAAATTCCTTACTACATTATAATACGGTAAAGTTTGAGTCTCTTATACAATAAAGACGGATATTCAGAACAAAGAAAGCCTGAAATCAAGTATTATACTTTTAACATAACTATTGTAAATCTTACTTAAAATTACAACAGTGTGTTATGGTATTTTACAAAATATCAGGCTTCTACTAATTTATTTTTTTATAACGATCAACGAACAACTATTCTTGTTCTTGTTCTTGTTTATATTCTTCTAACAATTGCAAAATTTTAGGTGTACAACGTCTACCACCACAACTTCCGCTTCCAGCTGATGTTGCTTTTTGTACTTTCTCCAACGTATCGGCACCCTCTCTAATTATTTTTTTCATTGTACTTTTGCTAATCGCTTTGCAAATACAAACCTTTGTAAATTTATCTATAATATCTTGATTTTCTTCTGACATATTTTATTACTCCTTTTATTAATTCGATTTCTATATCCTTTATCTACTCTTATGCAAATATATATAGATTATGATTTTCAAGTAATTAACTTTGAAATCCATATGCTTACATTATAAAAAACATATATCTTCAACTCTTTGTTTACTTCCTTATAATACTATAAAACTTTCACTCTTCTATGTCAATCATCTTAAAATCTCATAATTGATTAACTTTGATTCATTTATATAAACACGTAATAGTATTTTATGAAAGCACTTATCATCTCATATTAATTTGTCTATACACACCGGATTAAAACCGTACTTCTGGGTAATAACAGGACAATCCAAGTTTGCACATTTCCCTATTGTTTTTCGGAAATATCATACGTTTTAAATATTCATCTTCTGTTTTACAGCCCTCTGCAATTTTGATATTTTCATAAACGATGCTAATATCTTCACAAATATGTTCCCAGTTGTCTGATCTTCCTACAATTTTACACGCAGCGATTCCCATTTTAAGAAAGCGGTAAATGGCACAAATTCCACAAGCCATTGCATGAAAATATTGATTGTATACGATATTATTTAATTCCATCTGGTGGCGCATATTAAAATCATGTATTGGCTTTACAAACTGTTGATTTGCCCCGCAATAGCTACCACAAAAGGATGTCTGGTCTTTGCGATGCAAACCAAGACAGTTCGAATCAGAAAATGTACAACCATTTCGCATTAAAAAGACTTCATATTCCGGTTGTGGCACTTTCTCTTTAATTTCTTGAATTTCGTCCAAAGAAAGATCTCTAGGTAAAATAATTCTACTAGCCCCATGTTTATAATAAAAGGATGCTATGTCTGAATTGTAGATTCCACTGATGGTGCTTATACTTGCTGTTACCCCCTCTTGTACGGCCATATCTACTAATTCAATACAAGATACAATAACACCGTCAACATTGGTTTTTGCCAAACGCCTGAAATACATTCTTATGAAATTCAACTCCTCTGAATTATAACTACTTGAATTAAATGTCACAAAAGCAATTCCATCTTGATCTTTGATTGTTTCAATAATTTGTATCATTTCTTCAAAGTTATTTGGATTTGCACTCTCTTTAAATCCCGTGAGACGATTAATATCCGCATATTCTCCAAACTTATCTTCCCAGTCTTTATCGTAAAATCCGATATAAAATTCTCTAGCACCGCATTCCATATACTCTTTTAGATGCAAAGAACTATTTAACGGAACCAATATATGCATACTGCTACCTCCAATGAAACGATTTATTTATTGCAATGCTCCAAGTCATCTGACGAATACGATAGTTGGATCGGAGCAAATATTTCACGATACCCCTTAGTCCCATCCACTTGTGCTTCTGCATGTTCAAAATATACTGTTCGACCTATCTTTATATAGGTTCTGTCTTCTATTACATTTGAAATAAGGCGATTTTTAAGACAATCCTTATTGCATGGAAGATTTGGACGGAATTTATTTGATATCTCATAAGGAATTGATGCAAACTCACATACCATTCCAACGGTCATATACGTGTATGGAATATGAACAGAAATAGTAATATCCTCAGGGGCATCGGAAAGATCAAGACGCTCATGAGGAATATCTAGTTCTAAAGAATTGATATGGTATTCTCGGCAGATTGTAAGAAACTGTTTTGAAAAATATTTCGGCTTGGATGTTTGATGATAATATTCTCCATATCGAGGATCTCGATAATCTTTAAATAAAAGTCTTCCTAAATTTATACGAAGAGAAAAATTCTGATGAATATAATCTAGCATTCCATAATCATTCACTGTAATTTCATCAATCTCCTTTTGAAAATATGGTATAAATTCAGCAATTTTTTCTTTTCCACGACTTATATCTTTTTCTGTAAACATAGGCAATACCAATGTCACCGGTATCCCCATTCTGTTTGCACCATCCAATAATTTTTTCATTAATCCCATCGATGTATTAAGTACATATTGACTGCAAAAATAGGAACCGACATAGATACGTTCACATTCCGTATAACCTGCCAGCTCCATTGCATTTTGAATCACTGTTTCAACTTTTGGTGCGTTTAATAAAATATTTTCAAGTATTTCACAAAAATTTAAACATAATTGTTTTTTCATACTGACTCCAATCAATTTGCCTATTATAAATTTAAGCGGTGCTCCTCAGACTTTTTTATTATCTATGGTTTCCAAATTTACAAAATATATACAAATCTATACGTATGTGCAAATTGAATATCCTAAAAAAACGCATTACTTTTACTATTACATAGAATTTCTTGTAATATATTCACTTCATTGCACAGTTTAGGTATTTCGTGTAAAATAGGTAATTTGTTTGGCTGATACTGTTCATTTCTTTCAATCGAAGAAATCATTGTACGATATATGTGCAACAAGGCAGTAGCATCCTTAGTTATACTCTCCGTATTTCCTCTCATTAAGTAATTTTGCTCCAATAAATAACTAATGTATTCCAGTGAGTAAACGAATGAACTCAATTCTTCAACGTTCTCTCGATTACCTCCAATTTCTCCTAATGCTGTTGTATAAGCGAGTTTTAGATTTGTTAAGTTAATATCCATTTTTTCAATGATAACGTTAAGATGCTTTTTATCTTTTTTATTACAGATTAATTCTTCTAAAACCAAAACTTGATTTTTCATTAATTTTAACAACATACTTTTCAAACGTATGGAAGCAGAGTGATGTCCCATTATAAACGTTCCTACTAAACCTATTGCTGAACCTATGATCACATTAATAAAACGCGCACTTAGAAAAACTTCTGGAGCTATTAGCGGTGCTTTACTCTCAGCCATAAGTATTGCGTTCGCTGTAATAAAAATAGTTGCAATTGCATAATTTTTAAGAATAATAAATTCTGTTATTGCTGATAAAAACATGGACATAATTATTAACTCATAGCCTTTTGGCTGTAAACCTAATACAACTGCTGCTAGCCCCAGACCAATAAAAGTACCAATAAGACGTTCGATGGCACGATTTAAAGTTCCTATAATTGTAGCACCAAGCATGACAGAAGCACAAGAAAGAGGAATCCAATATGGTTTATAAAAAGGTACTAAATGGGATACTATACTAGCAATTGCAAGTATAACACCGTATCGAATGGCTTTATTAAATACAATTGACTCATTCTTAAATGCTTCTCTCAGCACTATTTTTTTAGAACGTTTTCTTTTCTTTAATTCTAAATTAGTATCTTGTAGTTGAGAATTCATAATATGTTCAATCTCATCAATGATTTCTATCAATCTCTTGAATTTTAGTCGCTCTTCCTTTGTCATAACTTTTATTTTTTTTGCAATGTCTAGTTTAGGTTTAGAATTTAAGGCTATCTCGTTGCCTTTCATTGTTTTTAACTTTATTTCATTTGCTATCGATTTAATAATAGAACAAATATCTTCAGGAATTATAATGTCCTTATCATAGGATAGATCAAGCAACTCAATAAATAATAAGTTTGCTTTTTCATATAAAAGTAGAAGCTTTTTACGCACAATGGATTGCTTCCATGGTGTAATAGCCGTCAAGAGCATTTCTTCTGATTCCATCATGTGGTTCACTACACGATTTCTAATAGAATTAACATCTTTGGTTCCAATTGCAAAACTAAAATCAGCCAGACTCATAAACGTAGCTCTAAGTACCCTAGTCTCAGGACCATGAGAATCAAAAGGAGCCACTATCATACTTACGAACCATGAAAAACTTGAACTTAAGAAAACAATAAACGAACGTTCAAATGCAGCCCCTTGGTCATAAGGCATTGACGTTGTCATCAAATACACCAATACGAAAAATATTGCTGCTGGACCTGGGATTCTTAATACGCCAAACAAAAAGGTTGCGAGCACACCAATCAGTCCCAATAAAATAACTACAAGAAACGGATATGGTGCAACTAACGTTCCTAAAAATACCGTGAGTGTAAACCCGATTACTACGCAGAACATTTTCTTCGCTCTCCTGTAATAGGTTTCATTTGTAACATATAAATAAGCAAAGCTACCCAATCCTCCAAGGGCACTCCAGTGTGCCTGATTAAATATCAAACCTAGAAGCATAGGTACCCCCGTACAAATAGCGATACCTATTGATTTTTGCCAAGGATTCGGTAGTTTCTTAAGTCTAAAAAATTGTTTCATTATTACTAGAATAGAATGAAAGGTTTTTGAAAAAAAACCTTTCATAATAGATTCATCTTTTGTTTTTATCAAATTAAATCCTCCAATCAACGTAAACATTCTTATATATTATAAAATAAATTATTAGGAATATAAAGACTTATGAATTATAGACCTTACAATGCAAATTACAGAGCTGTTTACATTTAAACAAGTCACAACTACTTTCTATAACGTTGCAACTTTAGTTTGAGTAATTTTGTTATTACTGCAAAATTAAACGGTAGATACCGCCCCTAAAAGAGGAGCGTTATCTACCTTTAATTTCTTATCTTATAAGTCTTTATCTAATTATTTTTTTACTTTCTGAAGTTCTGCGTTTATTCTGTTAAATAGGCTATTATCTGGATTTTGTCCACCTAACATTCCAGCCATATCTTCGAGCTTCATGCCTGACATCATGCCTAACATAGTCTTTTTCGCTTTCATGCCAGTGGCCTTAGCAATAGCATCTAGCACTATCTGTGCTGCTGTATCGTTTTCTAGAATTTCACCAATTGTATCTATAATACTGAAATAACCATCGTTAAATGTTAATTCTGGTGCCTCTGAAGATGTATCTATATCATCAAACCAGTTCTTAGCTCCGTCTCTTTCTTCTTCATCCTCTACTGGCATAACATAACCTTGATTTGGCTCTGCAACCTTGTGGAACGTTACCGCATCTGGAATGCTACCTTCTGCATCTGCTGTAATTACAGTAAATTCTGAATCAAGAGGTACGTTTTTGAAAATGAAGATTTTATCTCCATTTAAAGTTTCGAATTCTTTTCCATCCACATAAAGAGTTACTGCTGGTTGGTTAGAATATACCTTCACATCCATTTTATCATAAGGTCTATCGCTGTATCTTCTTCCTGTAATGTATACAAAAGGTTCTTTTGTCCAGTAAGCTTTGTAAATAAAGTAAGAATCCTTTTTGATCTTACGATCTAATGTTACAAGACCTTTATTGTTACGACCTTTTACGCCACCTTCATCTCTGGAATCACAACCGAAATCAAACATATTCCAGATGTGTGTAGCCCATAAATAAGGTCTTTCATCAATGATTCTTGCCATATGCTCATGGTATAATGCTTGGTATTCTTCTGTGTAATCTCTACATTTTGGTTCGTCTGAATGCCAACTTACAATGCCTTCGCATCCATATTCAGAAATACCAAATGGACGATCTGGATACATTGCATGGAACTTGTCAAACCACTCCTCATTTTGTGAGAAGCCACCACCGTACCATCCAAAATAATGGTTGTAGCTTACTGTATCCGTAATAAGATTGTGCTTAGATTCCATTGGAAGCATGGAAACTTGAGCCATCGTTGTAAGTCTTGTGCTGTCAAGCTCTTTTACTAAGCGGTCTAAGTCCTCAAGATTTTCTTGAAGTCCTGGAAGATCTCCACCGATTGTGATTTCATTTGAAATTCCCCAGAAACAGATAGAAGGATGGTTGTAGTTTTGGAAAATTAATTCCTTCATCTGTTCTCTACAGTTTTCATGTGCCTTAGGATCTTTATTCATAATTGATATAAACGGAATTTCCGCCCATACTACGAATCCATAAGCGTCACAAGCATCATAAAAATCCTGACTGTGCTGATAGTGAGCCAAACGTACAGTGTTCGCACCCAACTCTGCAATCATCTCTGCATCATTCCAGTGATCTTCTGCTGTCAATGCATTACCTTTTCCAAACATATCCTGATGTCTAGATACCCCTCTTAAAGGTGTTGGTATACCATTTAAGAAGAATCCCTTTTCTAGGTCTACATAAAATTCACGGATACCAAGAGTAGCTTCTCTCTCATCTATACATTCATTGTGGCGAAGGATTCTAACAGTTACATCATAAAGGTAAGGATCTGTTACTCCTTGCCATAAATGAGCATTTGGAATAAAAGCCTGTGCTTTTACTTCATCCCCAGCAGGTGCAAATACTTCTGCCACACAGTTGCCTTCTTCGTCCTCAATTAGAAATTGTACCATATCTCCTGCAAGAGCATTTACAACCCAAGCGGATAAGTTTACAAGAGCGCCACCCTCTTTGATTTTAGAATCAAAGGCAATACCAGGGGCTCCATAATAGCCTAGGCTAAAATGAGTTTTAGGAACTGATATAAGATTAACATTTCTGTAAATACCACCGTAGAAAGTAAAATCTGCCATCTGAGGGTATACATCAGAATGGTTTTTATTGTCCACTACCGCATTTACTAGTGCACTACCCTTTTTAAGAGCCTCAGTAAGCTCTAAACGGAACGTAGAATATCCGCCTCTGTGCTCTGTCTCCTTAACTCCGTCAACATAAATTTCAGCGATTGAATTAACTCCTTCAAATTCTAACCAAATTTCATAATCCTCTGGTACATCTGGTCTTTTAATTTCTTTGCTGTAAACAGTTTTACCACGGTAGTAATCATTGCCTCCATCCTGTCCATCCCAGTTATTCCATGAATGAGGAAGTTCAACTTTCATCCATCCCTCTTCCCCATTACTTGGAACTTCCACTGGAAGACTATCGCCCTTTTTAAAATACCATTCTTGATTTATGTTTTGTGTAATTTTCATTATTTTCCCTCTTTTCTCATGAATTTAAAAGTGCCTTTAATTAATCTGTATTTATTAATAAGCAAGACCAAATCCTAGCTCATAATAATTTCCATTCATATCACGGTAGGCATAAGCTTTTCCGTTCTCATCCTTCATTTCATCCGGCATAAACTTATCCTTATCATATCCAGGTACGTCGTTCGGAGATATACATACACCCTCTGCATTTACTGCCAACACACTGTCATCTTTTGGAAGGGTGATAGGCATCTTACCAACTGGTGCGAATCTTCCAAAAATAACATCCAGAGTAGCTGCTGGATAAGTATCAAATCCTGCCAATAAGGCATCTGAATATTTCTCAACATTTCCTACTTCCCATGCTAGTGTAAAGTTAATATTGGATACAACTTTTCCACCGTTTGCATGTACTACTTCTGCTATTTCTGCTATTTTGCTAACATTTGCAAGTGTAGTCTCTATATGTGTAGTCTCTGCAGGTCTTCCTTCATCATCAACATCACATACTTCTTTTTGATCGCAAATATCTAACTCTAAATACCCCTTCGTAGCGTTGAAATACTCACCGGAGCTAGGGTTTACGAATAAAATAGCAACATCCGCTTCTTTATAATTCTCTGTTAAGGTAATGTTTTCTGTAGCCATTTGCTTTCTTAAATCTTCCGTAGCTTTTGCCGCATTTTCCTCATTTTTATTAAAGCATTCTACATAGACCTTCAAACCTTCTTGTTGCGGGGAAAGCGGAAGAACATTGTTGTTCTTTAATAGTACAACTGATTTGCGATGAACATCCTTAGCATCTTCCCAATGCTTTTTCGTTGCTACTATTTCCACTGCCTTAGCAGGATCACGATAAGGATTCTCAAAAAGTCCAAGTTCAAATCTCTCTCTTAAGAGACGTTCTGCAGCTCTATTAAGAGCTTCTTCGGATAAGGTAATTTGCTCAAGTGTGTACCCTTCTGGAACCGGATGACCCTGTGTAGTATAATATCCATTTTGACCTCGTGTATAAGCCTCTTTTGCATCCTCTAAATCATAAGAACCGCTGATGATATCAACACCAGTATTTACCGCAAGAGCTACTCTTTCACAAATTTCTAAATCTTCTACACCCCATGCCATCATCTGTACAATACCAGAATCACTGTTTATATATCCTTCAAATCCCATCTGGTCTTTGAGAATATCCTGAATAAACGTCTTATTAAATGCAAAACCTACCGGAATCCAATCAATTGGATTTCCATTCATATCATACTGCTCGCTGCTCTTTGCTTTTGCTGGTTTTGCATAATATGGCATCATAGACGCCGCTTTCTTTTCTACCGCTGGAATAAATCCTGGTAAATGATATTTCTGAAGGCTTCCCGGTGTTTGGTATACGTTCCATTGTCCTTGTTTATAATGAGGGTCAAATCCATTTTCACGAGCACCGCCACCTGGAAAATGTTTTATAGTCAACGCTACACCATCTTCTGTCACACCATTCTCACTTCCCTGTACCCCAGGAATTAAGTGGTTAAAGATTTCCTTAATCAATTCAGGGTCTTCTCCAAATGTTCCGTAAGTTCTCTGCCATCTAGGATCCGTCATACAATCCGCCATATACATATAGCCTTTTTTCAATCCTACTGCATCCCACTCTTTGCGAATACACTCAGCAAAATCATCGATGATGCTCATATCTTTCGTTCCCTTTAGTGCAGCTGCAATCCCCATAGTTCCTGGCCATGTTGCGAATACACCAGAGGCATCATTCATACCGAATACCACTTCTCCATTTTCATTTCTAGAGTTAGAAACTACAACGACTGGAACAAAATGTTCTGACTCTTCCGCAACACGATTCATCTCATTAATCCAATCAGCTAATTCGTCTGGTTTTGGATTTGAACGAAGGATAAACTCTCTTACGTGTTTTTCTTTCATCATTACCGTAGTTCCTTCCGTGGAATTCACCGCGAAAATGGACGATCCTTTTTCTACAGGTTTTTCATCTAGAAGTCCAGTTTCATCTACAAATTCCTTATCTTCTTGCTCAATACCCATTTTCCAAGAGCTTAAGAAAATAAGTCCGATTTTCTCATCTACAGATAGTTCTTCTACAAGAGCTTTCGCACGCTCTTTTGGAGACTTCCTCCAGTCATTGCTAACAGTTAGTTTTCCATCACCATTGATATCTCTAAAATAAAGCCCATTTACACAGATTGGCTCTTTTTGTGTTACACCAATTACCGGTCCATTTTCATTGTTATAATAACGAATCTTATCGCTAGCTTTTAATTTACTCATATGTCCTCCAGTTATCCAATGATAGGCAGTATAATTAATGTAATTATACTGCCATTCATAAAATATTATTTTGCTTCACGCTTTGCTTTTAACTTAGCAACGTTTTCTTCCACTACTTTTTTCTTTAAAGGATATACAAACCATAAAACCAATCCAACACAAAGGAATCCAATCGCTGGTACTAAAGTAGCTGTAGAATAAATACCTTCAATAACTTCTGGTGTCTGAATTTTTTCTGCGGAATTATATCCGATAATTGCTAGTGCCCAACCACCAGCGCCTCCTGCCAAAGCTTGTCCGATTTTTCTTGCAAAAGAATATACTGCATATACAGTTCCATCTTCTCTACGGTTAGTAACTAATTCTTGCTGATCAATAACATCGGTAATATTTGCCCAAATTACTGAATTAAAAAACGCAAGTCCTAAATAACCAATCGCTGAAAGAATTAGGAATATCCACATATTCTCTGTGCGAAGGAAAAACATGATAAAGTATGTTGCAGATGATAACATCATACCTGCAGTAGCTACCTCAACCTTACCAAAACGCTTAGAAAGCTTAACACTTGTTGGGGCTACAATAAAGAGCATAACCACTGTAATAATTACTGTATAAACTGAAATACCAGTTGCATTATTAAAGTATTCTGGATACAGATAGTTATTGATTGTGCTAATCATCAACTGACTAAGCAACAAGAAGATTGCTGCACCAATAATTCCAAGTAACGCACGGCTCTTAAATACTGCTTTAAATGTTTCTAGTGGGTTCACAGGTTTCGTATTTGCTGGTTTTTCAATTTTTACACGTTCCGTTGTTAGCTTATAGCAAATTACATAACATACAATTGCTAATACTGAAAAAACACCAGCTATAATTGTAAATGTATTACCACCACGGATAATTTGATTTCCTTGTGCATCTTTCGTATAAATTAATAAAGGAGTTACAACACCAATCACAAGGTTTGCAAAAGTTGCTCCCATGGAACGAAATGTTGAAAGTGCTGTTCTCTCATCAGCTTCTGCAGTAATTGCAGATGCCATAGATCCATAAGGAATGTTAATCAATGTGTAGAAAACACTTCCCCATAAAATATATGTCACATACATATAAACGATTTTTAATGCCATAGGCGCTCCTGCCATTGATGTCTGATACATCAAAAAACTCGCCAATGCCACAGGCCCACACATTCTTTTAATCCAACAACGGAATTTACCGTCCTTCGTCGGTTTTGAAATATCCACTAAGTATCCAGCACCAATATCTGTAAATGCATCTAAGAATCTTGAAATTAGAAACAATGTACCTACAATACCGCCACTGATTCCCAATACTTTCGTATAAAATATCATTAGGAATGAACTTGCAAAGATAAAGGTAAAGTCGTTACCGAAATCTCCAAACATATAGCCTATTTTATCTCTCATACCAAAGGCTCTCGTTTTATTGTTTTTTGTGTCCATAAATACCTCCAACTTAGTTGTACTTTTACCAACCTAAATTAAATCTTGTTAATTGCTAACACTTAATTGTTGATACTAGATTACCAAAAACCTTATCTTTATACTCTCACTTTTTTATATTAAATTCGCATTTTTTTATTATTATATTATAATAACTATAAATTTGTATGATAATAGCTATAATGTATATCAAGGTTAGTTAGAGGAGGAACATCAATGCATAATTATGACTCGGAATTAGAATTTACTAGAAAGATACTTAAAAACTTCAATATCGTTACTTATGTTTCAGAATTAGATTCTCTTGGTAGTTTAGATCTTGATTTAGGACTACGGCGGTTACTAGCAGCAAACTATAATCCAGCTACAGTATGCAAAAATTTTTTAGAAAACTGTGAAGAGCGAGTACTCTATTGTTCTGAGGATCAATTCTACTGTCGATACTTTTTTATGAAGCTACCAGATACTTCACCCAAGCTCTACTTCTTTGCTGGACCTTATACATTTCACAATATAGATAACAACCTTTTTTTAAAAATTCAGCAAACCCTATCCCTTCCAAAGGATTTTCAGCATTTTCTGAAGCAGTACTATTCCTGCATACCTTATATTAAGCACGACGATTATTTCCAGTCTATCATTTTGTTACTTGCTTCTGAGATTTTTGAAGGGCCTGAAAACTTCAAAATTCAATACTGTGACTTATATAACGATGAAATCAAAAGCGATTATTACTCCAGTGAACATATTGAACCAGAAAATAGAGAGCTATTAGAACAACGCTATGAGTTAGAAAACCAGCTGATGCAGGCCGTAGCAAGCGGAAGTCTAGAAAAAATCCAATTTTTCATCACCGGCGAATTTCCAATGAAGTTGGAGCAGCGATTTACAAGTCGTTTACGAAGCGATAAGAATTATCTAATAATTTTAAATACTTTATTACGCAAAGCAGCCGAATCTGGAAGTGTTCATCCATTATACCTGGATGACATTTCCTCTCAATTTGCTTGGAAAATTGAGCAGATTACGAATGAGGAGGAAATGCGTAGACTTTATAAAGAGATGATACGAAAATACTGTCTTACCGTAAAAAGCTATTCCGTTAAAGGATACTCGCCAATCATAAGGAAAGTCCTAGATCACGTCAATCTGTCGTTCAGCGAAGATCTGTCTTTAAAATCCCTGTCGGAACAGTTTTCCATAAGTTCAACTTATCTCTCAGCACTGTTTAAAAAGGAAACTGGTAGCACACTAACTGAATACATTAACAAAAAGCGCATTGAACATTCGATATTCTTACTTAACACTACCGATTGGCGCGTACAGACCATCGCGACAGCCTGTGGAATTGATGATTTAAATTACTTCACACGTATTTTCAAAAAATACATGGGCAGAACGCCTAGTGAATATCGTTCTATGCTGCTACGTAAATAAAAAGTTATCGCCACATGAATACTTTGTATATAATAAAGGCGGACCTAATAGATCCGCCTTTCAATTAGTTTGCTTTTTCTACATCAAACTTTGGTTTTGTTTTAACAGCGAATAAGAATAAACATAACGCTACAAAAGCTAAAACAATGAGTACATATAAAAGTGTTGTATATGATTTATTAATATTATAAATCATTCCAGAGACCAATGGACAAATAGCCGCTCCTAATGATGAGAATAAAGAAACAATACCATATTTTGCTCCATATTCTTTTTCACCGTATAGTGATGCTGTTATATAAGAAGGTGTAACGGTAACTGCTGTTGCACCGAATCCTGTAAATACAGCATATAATACAGCAGGAATTATCATGTTACCTTTTAATAAAAATACAAAACTTGCTATATTGGAAACACAAATCAAAATTAATACTATTTTAAGTCCTACTTTATCAAAAAATCTACCTACAAACAACTTACCAAGAATAACCATAGCAGAACTTAAGGACAATATCATTGCAGCAGTTTTCGCAGATGCTCCAATATCAGTTAAGTATGGGCTTAGGTTAACAATCATGCTATTTACAACTACACCAGAAACAACGATTGCAAGACAAAGTGACCAAAATGACACGGACTTAAATGCTTGACCTTGTGTAATACCTTTTAACTCTTCTGTTTTTCCGCTCGTAACAACCTTAGTATCTCCATATGCTTTCAAACCAATATCTGCTGGACTAAATCGAATTAAGAATACTGTGAATGGTACAATAAGTACTAAAATCATAATTCCTGTTATAAGGTAGGATGCTCTCCAACCATAAGAAGAAATAATCCAGTTGTTTAATGGACTTAAGATGATACCACCAAAACCACTACCACTTAATGCAAGTCCTAAACAAAGACCACGCTTTTCAATAAACCAATTTGTTATTAGCACTGAGGTAGGAATAATCGCTGCTCCGGCAAGTGAAATTCCCATTGGTACTGCTAATAAATAAAAATGAACTAGTTTTGTTGAAAATGAAAATCCTATATATGATAATGCACCAAGGATTGTACATACGGTTAAATAAAGTCTTATATCAATTTTTCTCATCAGTTTTCCAGCGATTGGGCAAGCAACCATAGATACCAATGCCATAATTGTGTAATACGTACTAAACTGTGTTCTTCCAATTCCAAGTTCCTCAGTTACTGGCTTTGTATAAAGTGAAACTAAGTTAACAATTGGTGTATATAAAAATGTCATAATCATAAAGGATGCGATTACAATCCACCATCCAAAAAAAATCTTTTTCTTATTCATTACTATTCTTCCTCTCCATTATTAACATTGTCCTCTAACCAACGAATTGCACAATTCGCAAGAACTGCCGCTCCAATTGGTAAAGCTTTTTCATCAAATATAACATTCGGATTGTGTAATGGGTAGTTATCCTTTTTACCTGCACCTAACCATAAATACATGGATGGTACTTCTTCACTTACATAGGAAAAATCTTCTGTGCCAGATAATGGCTTTTCACTTAAAGCTACATTACCTTCGCCAACAACCTCTTCAATATAAGGATGCAATGCATCACATAATTTCGCATCATTTATTACAGAAGGTGTATAGAATTTCTGTACTGTATAGCTTCCCCTCATAGTTTTTGTCACTTCATCAATGATTTCATATACTCTCTTTGAAAGATGATTTCTTGTTTCTTTATCAAAGCATCTTAATCCACCCTCTAATACTGCTGTATCTGGAATAATGTTAGCCGCTGTACCACCACCCATTTTACCAATGGTTAATACTGCTGTCTGGAATGGATCTGCCTCTTTACCAACTAAACTGTTTAGCATTGTATAAATTGTATTAACAATCATTAATGGATCAATACCTAGATGAGGTGTTGAGCTGTGTGCTCCTCTTCCTTGTACTTTCACAAGGAAAGCATCCATAGATGCGGAAGCAACTCCTTTTTTATATTCTAATTTTCCTGGTTCTATTTCTGGGTTTACATGAAGTGCCAATGCTGCATCAACTTTATTCTTTTTAAATAGTCCAGCGTCAATCATTGACTTCGCACCCTGTCCAACTTCTTCACCAGGTTGGAACATTAATATAACGGTTCCTTTCAGCTCCGATTCTTTTTCTTTTAAAATTTTTGCAGCACCTAATAAATTAGCAGTGTGTATATCGTGGCCACACAAATGCGCATTATGGTTGCAAGATTTAAAGGAAAGGTCTGCATTTTCATCCATTGGAAGAGCATCCATATCCGCTCTAAGAAGAATTGTTTTTCCACCTTTACCAAGTTTGGCAATGACACCAGAATTCGTAATATATTCTGGTTCTATTCCCATTTCTTTTAATTTATTCACAACATATTCTGTTGTTTTTTCTAATTCAAGTCCTATTTCAGGATTAGTGTGAATATGTCTTCTGTTTTCGACTAATTCATCTTCTAATTCTTTTGCCATTTCTAATATTTGATTCATAGATACCCACTCCTTTTAAATTAATTTGGAGGAAGTCATTCGGAATTACTTCCTTCATCGATTTTGAATTATACTCCAATTTAAACTTTGTTCAATTCAAACTTTTCATATCAATATTCCAAAAAAGAATAATACATTTATTTTCGATCCATTTACAACCTATTAACTTTAATAAAAAAAAGTTGAAACAGTAAAAAATACTATCTCAACTTTAATAAATATTGATATGAAATTTTAATATAAATCCTTATTTTTACGTACTTTAAGCAATTATAATTACATTTTATTTACCGCATTAGAAAAATTACATCTCTCTCTTATCGACTAACATTTTTATAATAATTATTCCAAAAAGTAATATTCTTGACTTATAATTCCATTTAATTATTGAACTTTTAATTTACATTTTCACCATGTTTTTTACAATAATTATTCATTGTTACTACTGATAAAAAATCTCAGAACTATTTACCCAATATATAATTTTTAAAAATTATTGACGATGGTTTTAGTGCTCTCCCCTTAGGCACTGCTAATACCAACTTTAATTTTTTTGTTTCTGAAAGCGGTATCATTTTTAAGTTATCATTCAACATAGGCTCAACAATCTTCTTAATTAATATAGAAACACATTTGGTTTCTTCTATCATGTGGACAATTGTAGCCGTCCTTGTATTTTGGAAACGAATCTGCGGCGTAAATCCATTTTCTTGGCAAAGATCAATTACCGCGTAAAAAAGGTCAGAACCTGCATTTAATAAAATAAATGGCTCATCCTTTAAATCGGTTATACTAATTTTCTTTTCACTACATAAAAAATGATCACTTGGAAGGACTGCAACAAATTCATCCTGCCCTAAATTGAACGTATTCGCTACTGCATCAAGTTTTGGAGAATCATATAATATTCCAACGTCAATGTTATTGTTATGGATTTGGCTTATTATAGTATCACTGTCTTCTTCCATAAAATTGATATTGATGTGAGGATGATCATGAACAAATTTTGTCAATTTCTCAATGATTCCATATTGATCCTTCACTGGAATACTTGCAATTGATACATGTCCTTTTTCTAAGGACAAATATTTTTTCATGCTACTCTTCATTTCATCGTATTGTATAATCAGTTTTTTTGCATGATTATAAAAGTCGTGTCCAGCTTCTGTTATAGTAAATTTTCTCTTGTTCTTTGTATCAAAAAGTATATTACCAATTTCATTTTCTAAGGATTTTATTTGTTTTGAAAGTGATGATTGAGAAATCGAAAGATTTTCAGCGGCAAAGGAAAAACTTTCTTGCTCATATACCTCAACAAAAAACTTTAATTGTTCAAACGTCATTCGTGTTCTCCTTCGTAATTACTTTGAATTTCTCCTTTAATACTTTGCCATAAAATCATATCCATTACAACAAAAATATGACAAAAATAAAATATTAATTATAAGCCTATTCTGCAGTTCCTTACCCACACCTTTTTGTTTATAGAATATATCAATTATACTAATGACGGATTTGTATCATAGCCGGTGGTTTATTTTCATTCCGATACAAAAAAGGGTAGGTAAAACGGATAAAACCGTTATACCTACCCTTCTAATATTGCAATAGATTATTCTTCACCAACTGCTGCTTCTTGTTTCTTTGAACCTTTTACTGCTACAATTTTTTCTTCTGGATCTACTTCAGTAGTAATTCCTTCTGGTAATTTAATGTCTTTTAGTAACAATGTTTTACCAGGTACCAAATTAGTAATATCCACGATAATTTCATGAGGAATATCCTGAGGTAATCCAATTACAGGAATAAAATCTATAAAAGTGTTAATTAATAAACGTTTTGACTCAATAAACTCAGTACCAACTAATTTTAAGGATACATCTTGTTTCACCTTTTCAGAAAGAGATACCACTTGAAAATCAACATGTGATATTTCATTGATAATTGGCGCTACATGCATTTCCTTTGTTAATACTGTATAAGATTCATTCTCTCCAGATTCTAGTTTAAGAACTGCATTTCTACCACTTTGTTTTAATGTTTTTCTCAACTCATCTTTTTTAACAGCGATAGCAATGGAATCCATTCCTTTTCCAGAAATATTACCAGGTAAATATCCATTTTTTCTTAATAACTTATTTGCCCCTTTGCTTGTACTTTCTCTTGGTTCAATCTTTAATATTGCATCATACATACTATAATCCTCCTTAAAAGTTTAGTAAATTTTCTCAATATCCATATTGGACTTTAAAAAGAATAATTAAATTATCAAATTCAATGTGATTTATTCAATCTACAACTATAAAAGATCTAAATAATTCATAGATAATTATTCGATCTAAAATATAATTTTTTGAACAAAATCTTTTATCCCGTTTTTTTAATTATTTAATTTCATTATTTAAAGATATTTTTTAAATAATTTTAAATAATCACAATGAATCGTAAATATTACATTACTTTCATTATAGTATATTTCTGAGAATAGTCAAGCTATGTTTTTTTTGTCTGATAATTATATTGTGTATTATTTCCATAAAAGTGTTGTAATTCAGGGGTTACGTCCTCTTACTAGGAAAGCAAATAAGTTTAAGTCATTGTTTTTAATCATCAAATCATTTATCGACTTAACCTTGCTTTATTTTCAAAAAGGCACAAAAAAAATTGATTCCTACCTATTTATTCGGTTGAATCAATTCTTTTTTAGCTTTTATTTAAATTTTAACACAAATCAATTTTTCATTCCCATTGTACGTTTATTTGACTTTTTTACAAATCATCTTTTCATCTCATAATTAAAAATCATTTTTTCCTTATAAATTGCGCTTTTAAAATACACAATTATCTAAAAATTTTATTCCTTCCCTTTTATTAACCAATTCCTTTATAAATAATACCTAAAACAAAAATCAGAATGGTAAGGGGAACATAAAAATATCTTGCGATGACGGAAAATAATTTTGAGAGTGGTTTCTCTCTTCCACAATTAAGTTCCTCTTCGATTTTATTTTTACCTAAAATATAGTAAATCGAGATTGCTCCAAATACTGCACCAAATGGTACTATAATGATAGTGATAAAGTCCATTAACTTTCCTACATTAATTTCATTTTCAAAGAAAATACCAATGATAAATGAAATTACAATACTAATGAATGCTGCTAATTTTCGATTTACTTTATATTTATATTGTAAACTTTCAATTACAGCCTCAAACATATTAATTAAAGATGTAATCCCGGCTAAAACCACTGAAAGGAAAAAGATACATGCAAAAATTCTTCCAAATGCCATTTTCTTAAATATGTCTGGCATAACTAAGAACATCAAAGATGGACCTGCTGTTGGTTGAATCCCAAAAGAAAATACCGCCGGCATAATTACAAGTGCTGATAATAATGCAGCTGCTGTATCAAAAATTGACGTGTGCATAGATGCACCTACTATGTCTTCTTTCTTCTCTAAATAAGCACCATAAACAATCATACCAGAACCTGTTATGGATAAGGAGAAAAACGCCTGTCCCATGGCCATAATCCATGTTTCTATATGTAGTAATGAATCCCATTTTGGTACAAATAAAAATTTATAGCCTTCCACTGATCCTGGTAAAAATAATACCTGCACTGCTAAAATTATAAATAAGATATAAAAAAGTGGCATCATTACTTTACTCACTTTTTCAATTCGTGCAACAGAGTCAGTAAATAAAATAAGGAGCGTAATTCCAAGAATCACAGCATGCCAAATAATACTTCCAAAATCACCCGTTGCTTGTGAGAAATAATTTGCACTAGAAGTTTCAAATAAGGAGCCTGTTGCGGAACCAAAGAGGGTTCGAAGTACCCAACCAATGATAATTGCATAACCAGTAGCGATTCCAAGGGATCCAGCCAACGGTATCCAACCAATTGCTTTTCCAACCTTTTTATGCTTTGAATCCTTCCAACACACATCATAGGAACCTAATGTTCCTGTTTTTGCTTTTCTACCGATAGCAAACTCAGCAGATAAACCTACATAACCAAACAGTAATACAAATAATAAATATGGAATCAAAAAGGCTGCTCCCCCATACTGTCCTAAGCGATATGGAAAGAGCCATATATTTCCTAAACCTACCGCTGAGCCTACACAAGCCAAAATAAATCCCCATTTACTGCGAAAGATTCCATTTCCACTTTTTACTGGTTTTTTAATTTCTTTCATTTCTTTCACCTCAAAAGTATTTTATACCGATTGAAATTCTACAAGAATTGCTATATCATGAACAAAAGCGGTTCCTGTTCTTATTGCCCCAATCGACATCTAAAGCGAGCTTGCCAAAAGCTATTTTGATTACTCCAATCACTAACCTTAAGCAAGCATGTGACCGCCCATTTCGCTCTTATTATAGCATAGCATTAACAATAAATATAATTGATAATATCGATGATATTATCAATTATTTAGATACTATGGAGGAAGTATGGATTTAAAAAATATTCAGACATTTATGAAAGTAGCAGAGTTAAAAAGCTTTTCTGCTGCAGCTTTAGAGCTTGGTTATTCACAATCAGCAGTATCAACACAAATTATAAATCTTGAAAAAGAATTTGGTCATATTCTTTTTGATCGTATTGGACACAAGATTGATCTGACTGCTAACGGGATTAAATTTCTCCAATATGCTCAGAACGTACAACAAATGACCCAAGAACTAACCACACAATTAAATGGAGTTAGCGGTGAGGTTGCTGGTACGATTCGCATCGCAATGGCTGACTCTATCTGCACTTCTATGTTCCCTCAAATACTACTTAATTTTCAAAAGCAGTATCCAAAGGTTAAAATTGTAATTAAAACTGGATTGACCTCTGATATGTTTACATTGTTGACTCACAATGAAGTAGATTTGGTTTATACCCTGGATTCAAAAATTATCCGACCAGACTTTGTTATATTAAAAGAGTCTGCAGTTAATACTAATTTTTATATTTCTACAAAACATCCTCTTGCTACGAAAGATAAGATTACAATTTCTGACCTAAAATATTATCCAATATATTTAACAGAAGAGAATATCAGCTATCGAAAAGAAATGGAGCATAGAATAGCCGATTTTGATGAGTCCATAATTCCAACTTATGAAATTGGTAATGTTCAAGTAATTAAAGAACTTATATTAAACTCCAATGGTATCGGTTTCATCCCTGAATTTGTTGTTTATAATGAACTTATAGATGCTAGTATTCAAGCAATTGCAAACGATTATTTTCCGATTACGATATGGAGACAATTAATCTGTCATAAAGGAAAAGCACTTACTCCAGCCATGACCGCATTTATTAATTTTATAACCATTTTATAGACGGCTAATAAAAATAGGTTTACGAGAAATACTACATCAATGGACTAGGAGGTGATTGTTTTGACGTATTATAAAAAAATAGGTTACGCTTGTACTCCGTTGTCGATTCCATATAAAACTACTAGAAGTTGCATCCTTAAAAACTTTTCCAAAGAAACTCTCATGAAATGTGTCAAAGAAAATCTAAATGATTTATTGCATATATTGCATTGGAACGTAGAACATGATATTTTTATGTTTCGTATTAGTTCCGACATTATCCCATTTGGTAGTCATAGCATCAATCAAATAAAATGGTGGGATTCCTTTCAAGATGAGCTTAAAGAGTGTGGACAATTTATAATAGAGAATGGAATTCGAGTTTCTATGCATCCAGGACAGTACACGGTTTTAAATTCACCCAAGGAAGATATTGTAGAAAAAAGCGTGAAGGATTTAGAATATCACTGCAGATTTTTAGACTCCTTAGAAGTTGATTATACGAATAAAATCATATTACATGTAGGTGGAATTTATAACAATAAAGAACTTGCTATGCAGCGTTTCATTGAAAACTTTTCTAGACTGTCGCCTTCTGCACAAAAACGGTTAGTAATCGAAAACGATGATAAAAGTTATAACATTGAAGACGTTCTTATGATTTGTAATCAATTAAATATTCCAGCTGTTTTTGATAATCTTCATCATAGAATAAATCCATGTCCATTCACTTGGGATGAAATTATTGAAAAGGTTGCAAAGACTTGGAAAACAGAAGATGGTCCTGTAAAATTCCATTACTCAGATCAAGATGAAATAAAAAAGGGTGGCGCTCACTCAAAAACAGTAAATACGAAAAATTTCATAGAGTATATAAAACGTATTGGGGATATCGAGGCTGATGTCATGCTGGAAGTAAAAGATAAAGAAATCTCTGCATTAAAATGCATTTATTCTTTAAATGATGAAGTAAACATATCCATTCGTACCGATCAGTGGGCAAAATACAAATACTGTGTCATGGAAAAAAGCAATTTCTTTTATGAAGAATGTAGCAGACTTATTAACTCAGAAGAACCAATGTCAAAATTTTATTGCTGTATCGATGAATGCTTACGATTGCCTTATGAAGAAGCTGACTTTAAAAATACCGTTGAGCATATTTACGGCTATCTAAAATACTGCACAACAACAAAAGAAAAAGATAAATTGGAAGATCTCATAGAATATGAAATAAAGAATACGATGAAAATTAAAAATGAACTTCAAAAACTTTGCAAAAAATATAAGATTGATTCGCTAAATCAGTCGTATTATTTTGTTTATTAATAGGCTATTGCGGAAGATTAAAACTGCAATAGCCTTTCTCAGGTGATTTATATTTCTTTCGTTATTACTAAATTTATTCTACATATTACTACAGTAATGACGCCCCTTTTATTTTAACTTAATGAAAAGTTACATATTCAAATGCACTTAACGCCGCATTAGCTCCCGAACCCATAGAAATAATAATTTGCTTATACGGACTATTGGTACAATCTCCAGCTGCAAATACCCCTGGGACATTGCTAGCATTGTGTGAATCCACAACGATTTCTCCAATCTTATTGCGTTCTACACTATCCCCCAACCATTCTGTATTTGGTACCAAACCAATCTGAACAAAAACAGCTTGCAGTTCAATGTGTTCCTCAACGTTCGTATCTCTGTTTATATAGCGAATGCCATTGACCTTATCAGTACCAGTAATTTCTTTTGTTTGAACATTCTTTAAAATTGTTACGTTCGGTAAAGTATATAGGCGTTCCTGAAGCACCTGATCTGCTTTTAATTCAGGCAAATATTCTAGAACAGTAACATGATTTACGATACCTGCTAAGTCAATTGCTGCTTCGATTCCAGAGTTTCCCCCACCAATGACAGCAACATTTTTTCCTTTAAAAAGTGGACCGTCACAATGTGGACAATACGCTACGCCCTTATTCCTAAATTCCTTTTCACCTGGAACACCCACGTTACGCCAACGGGCTCCTGTCGCTAAAATAACTGTTTTACTTTTTAAAACAGCACCATTATCAAGTTCAAGTTCAATGTATTCCGTTTTGCGTAAACTCTTTGCACGTTGCATCGTCATGATATCAACATCATATTCTCTCACATGTGCTTCTAGATTATCTGATAATTTAGGGCCTTCAATGTATTTAATACCAATTAAGTTCTCAATACCTAGGGTATCTCTAACTTGCCCGCCAAATCGTTCTGCAACTATCCCTGTGCGTATCCCTTTTCTAGCTGCATAAATTGCGGCACTACTTCCAGCTGGTCCACCCCCAACGACTAAGACATCGTAAGGTTCTTTTTCTTCAAATTCTGAGGTATCAACGGATGTTCCTAACTTAGATAAAATTTCTTCAAGGGTCATTCTTCCATTACCAAACAGTTCATCGTTTAAATACACCGCTGGTACTGCCATGATATCTTTTTGCTCCACTTCTTCTTTAAAAATACCACCATCTACCATAGTGTGCGTAATACCTGGATTTAGTACACTCATAACATTCAATGCCTGCACTACTTCAGGGCAGTTATGGCAACTAAGGCTAATGTAAGATTCAAAGCTATAATTCCCCTTAATCTGTTTTATTTGTTCTATTAGCTTATCATCCACTTTCGGCGCTCTTCCGCTCACTTGTAAAAGCGCCAATACAAGAGAATTAAACTCATGTCCTAATGGAATGCCTGCAAATGTAATTCCTGTTTCTTCACCAATACGATTGATACTAAAACTTGGTGTTTTCGGTAAAGTTCTTCGCTCCACTGTAATTTTAGTGGATAGGGAAGCTATTTCACTCACTAATGAAATCATATCGTTAGATGCCTGATCTGTCCCGGCACTCACTATCAAAACAATATCATCTTCCATCAAATTTAGGTATTGAGCCAGCTGTTCTCTAATTTCATTGTCTAATATCATATACACCTCTCATTCTGCCAGAAATGGCGATTAATTTGATAAAAGAAGCCGCATAGCGGCCTCTTTTATTTTAAAACGAATGATTGCATTCGTTTCTTATATTTTACCTACAAGATCAAGGCTTGGTTTTAAAGTTTCTGCGCCTTCTTTCCATTTCGCTGGGCAAACTTCGCCAGGATTATTTCTAACATATTGTGCTGCCTTTATCTTATTAATTAAGATACTTGCATCTCGTCCTATACTACCTGCATTAATTTCTACTGACTGAATCACACCATCTGGATCAATAATAAATGTACCACGATCTGCAAGTCCGTCTTCTTCAATTAATACATCGAAAATACGGGATAACGTATGAGATGGATCTCCAATCATAGTATATGTTATTTTCTTGATTGCCTCTGAACTATCATGCCATGCCTTATGAGTATAATGTGTGTCAGTTGATACAGAATATACCTCAGCTCCTAATTTTTTTAGTTCTTCGTAATTCTCTTGTAAATCTTCAAGCTCCGTCGGGCACACAAATGTAAAGTCTGCTGGGTAAAAGCATACAATGCTCCATTTCCCTTTAAAATTCTCTTCTGTAACCTCGATGAACTTTCCGTTTTGAAATGCCTGTGCCTTAAATGCTTGTACTTCTTTTCCGATTAATGACATATTTTTGTCCTCCTTATATAATAAATTTATTTTTATGTTACAATTCTTTTTGATAATAGTAATCATTACTAATGATGCTTTTATATTATTCTCTTTATTTCTCATTGTCAAGCAATAACCTCTTCATTGATATTTTTTTATCAATTGAGATAAAGTGTATCTTCTAAAAGCACTCGAGCATACACCCGTCATTCATTGCAAGCTATTCGTATGTTATGTGAAACCTTTATCATGTTTTTTTATTTATTGGTTACTATTTTTATCAATTAAAAAAACCAAATAAAATAGAAATATCGCCAACCGTTACCTACGATTGGCGATATTTTGTTTACTCTATGATAATCGTTTTATGAACGACCTTATCTTTGTATTTTGCAGAAATAACGACCTTACCAGTTCTAACTGCCTTAAATTTTGTTGCTTCTAGCGGTTCTAATATACCATTATCTTCAATGGTTATTATAACGTCCTCTGTTGGATACCCCAATCCTTTCTGAGTTACAGTCACTGTATCATTCATGCTTAATTTTTCTTTTGATAGACGAATACGTATACTAGGTTCTTTCACAACAATTGTTCTCTCCATTGTCTTTACTTTTCCGTTAGCAAAGGCTACTTTCGTAGTTATGATTGCCTCTCCAGTGCCATGAGCTGTAATTATACCATCCTTCGAGACTGTTGCCACAGAAGAATCAGACGATGAAAACGTTATAAGTACTTCTCCAATTGTCTTGGATTCTGTTTGTTCATGGAATGATTCAACCATCTTTAATGTATTTGGTAAGTGTACGGATAACTTTCTCGTTGCCCCAATTTCACCACCGAAATATAACACATCGTAATCAATCGTTGACCAAACCTGTGCAGGTAGGCTTAATAGCAAATCATGAGTAGGTGGATTTTCTAATATTACATACTTTCCTTCCTCTGCTACTGCTAAATCTATGCTTTTGTCATCATTTACTCTGTATCCATATCCTCCTGGTATACTTATGTATTTCTGTGTTTTTTCATCGATTCGGAATACATACACGCGCATATCACTTATTAATTCTATATTGGAACTTACATCAACCGATACTGAAATGTTCCCTTTCATTCCACCGGTCACTTCTACTATTATGGCCATTGAGTTATTTTTATCCTTATCTAAAATCTTTTGAAGTTCCTTATGATCTTTCATGGAAAGAATCTCAATTTTTTCTGGAGAAATCGTCGGTGTAATCGTTGGTTCTGACGATTCCGTTGGTGCTGGTGTTGGCGTAGCGGTTGGCTCTGGTGTCTTCGTTGGTTCTGGTGTCGGTGTTACCGTTGACTCTGGTGCCTTCGTTGGTTCTGGTGTCGGTGTTATAGTTGGCTCTGGTGCCTTCGTCGGTTCTGGTGTCGGTGTTATAGTTGGCTCTGGTGCCTTCGTCGGTTCTGGTGTCGGTGTTATAGTTGGCTCTGGTGCCTTCGTCGGTTCTGGTGTCGGCGTTGCCGTTGGGGTTGGCGTGACCGTTGGTTCTGGCGTTACCGTTGGCTCAACTGGCTTTTGCCTTTCCCCGGACCATATAGTAATATCCGTTAAAGTACACATTTCAGTCCACCAATACGAGGTTACCGCTTTACCTACTCCAAACGACAACTGATCGCATTGCGTAATAAACGAAAGTAACGATTCATAACTTACTCCTGAGCTATTTATTGCAATCTTAATGACTTCATCATTCATTGTCATTACTGCACCATCTTTCGTTATTGTTATCCCAAACTTAACTTCTTCTAAAGGATTGCATGAAACAATCGCATCATTACCACCAGCACCTGGCTGATTGATATCCATCCAGTTTCCAGCACCATCATTATAGCAAACATATGGAGCCGACTGAATTGAAACACGTCCTCCGGTTTTAGAATTATAGAAACTAAAAATCCCATCCCATCCATTTTTTGCAGCATTTTCTGCAAGATTAATCTTATATTCTATGGAAATGTTATCGATGTCCTTTTGATAAAATGGATTCTCTTCATAGGTAATATCCGTGTTGGTAGCTAGAATGACTTTATCTTTTGTATACGTCACCTCGTCTTTTATACTTATTGTTTCATCAATTGGTCCAACATAGCAATAAACATTGCTGATTGTACAATTTGCATTATCAAACCCAGGCGCATTCCACCAGGAACCATATCCAAAATATAATCGATTTGCAGTTCCATTTAACCATTTTAAGCAATCATTAAAATTTGAAAGTGTGCTGAATCCATTTTCTGTATTAAGAATTGCCTCTGTATATACCACTTTATCGTTGACACTAAGAGAAAATCCTGACTTCGATATCTGAACACTTACATTTGCTTCGTCTCCGATATAATCCTGTACTAATTTAAAATCCTTAATATTGGCATCAAAATAACCACCAATTCCATTATAGCCAAGATAGGAACCTGGGGTTAAATAAAGCTTTCCACCACCTGTGAATCCAAAAATAGTTCCAAGTGCATTCACGGTTCCTGTTGATTTAATATCAAAGGATATGGTAATACCACCTGACAGATTAAGTCCTTCTGTCACCTTATTTGAATAAGGATTCGCTACAAAAAGACTACCATCTATTTTATCTGATAAATCCACTTGCTCACCAACAAAGTAAGAGGCAACTAACATGGATTCCGTTGCGTTTTGTCCACTAGCTTTGACAAGGACTGTATAATCCTTCTGGTAATAATACGCGCCTTTTGTTACCGTTTTTGTTAACGTAACCTTCGTATCTTCAATCGGTCTTGTTATAATGCCAGAAGACGAGAGTACATTTTCATCACTAGATTTCCACGAAATAGTAGCACCATTAATACCTTCTGCTGGCAAGTTTAGATCCTTTAAAGCTATCTGAGGCAATATCACCTCTTTATTTTTTACTGTTTGAGCAACCGCATAAGCATCCGATACTTTGGCAGATCCCCAAATGCTTAAACCATCCTTGCTAGCAACAGTAAAACACATTGTTTTAGCATTACTACCATCAATAATCTGTTCGATTAATACTCCTTTATACTCTGTGCCATTCAGGCACAAGGTTACATAAGATGTTCCAGCATCAACATTCCATGTTCCAGTATAAACACCGCTTACACTTCCGTCCTCAAGTAATGATAATGTAACTGGCTCCTTGTATGCTAAATTCCCATAATCGATTTGAAAATCATGTACAATTACATCGTAATCTCCAATGATTTCACTCAGTTGCACTTCTACTTGTTTTAAAGTCTCACCTGTATATTCATACGGAGCTGCAACTAACCATCCATCTTCATTAAGGAACATTTGGTGAACCCTTACCTCATGAGAAACTGTTCCATCGGCAAACTTTGTATGATACGCAACATACGCCTTACCATTACTATCTACAAAAGCAGAGTTATGACCTTGTGCTACTTCTGCCACATCCATTGTATTCCATTTATAATTGCCCATTATTTTTAATCCACGATTGTTCGAAGTATTAGTTGGGCTATAATTCATGATATAACTGTCAAATATCGCATTATTTCCTTTTTCATCAAGGTATGGTCCTTCTGGGGTGTCCGATCGGAATATTCTCATGTTATATCCACCTTCCGGACTAAAGAATCCGTAGGACATAAAAAGAAAATAATAATCACCTATTTTCTCAATGTATGGACCTTCACCAGAAACATAGTGACCGCCTGCAATTTTCACTCCGAAATATGGATCTGAAGTTATATTTTTTCCTAGAATTGATGTATCCTCATATTCTATTGTATAATCTCTTAATCCGTTTTCTTCATTAAGTTCTAGGAGATAAATTCCACCAGACCAGGATCCGTATGTCATCCACAGGTTATCATATTCATCGTAAAATACACATGGATCAATGGCATGTGGCAAAAACGAGCCCCAAGTACGATCCGCTATGTGGTTATATTTTTCTGGAAGCTCGTTCATTTCACCAGTAATTAATTCCAAATCGGTATCCTTATATGACTTTGTAGAATTAATTTTGCCAAACCCCGAAAATACCACTGGTCCTTCATAAACATAAGGTCCTTCTATACTTTCTGACGTAAGCAATACAATCGTTGAATTCCAATCAGCACCATTTAAACTTAAATACATGCACCATTTATTCATTGTTTTATTATAAATAACATCAGGTGCCCACATGTTACCAGCGATTGTATTATTTTCAATCCAAGCTGCTGCATTGTATGTACCAAATACTTTTTCTGTAATAATACTGCTACCACTTACTACAGAAGTATTCATACTGCTACCACTGACAACGTTAACTGTTCCTGTATAAGCATTTGTTATAAATGCATTTTCATATGCTACAATTTCTCCATCTGAATTTCCAAAAAGATTACTATTTAGAGATTCATTCGTTACAGTTTCCCAATTCATTAAATCATTTTTTTTGAAACCCCCATGTGTGAACCAAAGATGTAATATGTTCCGTCAGTATTTGTTACAATAGATGGATCATGTACTGATGTACGATTTTTTTTATCTGCTTTCGTTAACGCCAAAACATCCTCATCTGTCAGTAACGTCATTCCAGTCTCTTTTGCACTAATACTAATAGGCAATCTAACACCTATTAAATTCATTGCGATCAAGGCAATGATTAGTAAGATGGAAATCCTTCTTTGATACCTTCTTCTCATAATTGGTTACCCTCCTTAATTCTTGGTAGTTTTCACTACCAAATAACATTCTATAGAGCATTGCATATACAATCTTACCACGAGCAAGAAATATTTACCATATATTTTTTACTTATTTATGAAGTATTTCACTTTAAAATTCAACTTATTGTTAAATATATCTATTATTTAATATTTCAATGCAGAAACAACATTTTAATCCTATATTTATTTATTGTTTCACTTTTTACTGAACTATTCTAATATTCTTTTCTAATACGCTACAAAGTGAAAAATCTAATTATTATGCATTATCAAAAATCTTTAATTACAAAGATTGCGAATATTATACGTTTTATTTGTAATAATGAATAAGACTATGATTCATTGAATCAAAATAAATAAAAACATCTTGGAGGTTATATATGTCTAATCCAAAATTTTTTTCCTGTGAAAAATGCAATGTTATCATTGAAGAAATCCACGGTGGTAAAAAAGAGTATTCCTGCGACGGTATCAATCTTACAGAATTAACTCCAAATACATCCGAAGGAGCTCACGAAAAACATATACCAGTAGTAGAGACAAATGCAAATGAAGTTGTAGTTAAGGTTGGAAGTGTATTTCATCCAATGACAACGGAGCACAGTATTGAGTGGGTTTACCTTGAAACAGAAAAAGGTTGCCAACGTATGAATTTAAAGGCGGATGAAGAACCGGTCGCAAGATTTATATTAACCGAAGGTGACCGAGCAATTTCGGCCTATGCATATTGTAATTTACATGGCTTTTGGAAAACAAATATTTAAAATAAGAGGCTTGAGTAAATAGAGTAATTCCTTAAATTACATCTATTTATCAAAAGCCTCTTCTTCATTGCTTTCCTAAATCACTTTACTAAGCTATTTCCTAAAAGTCGGGCATCCAGCTTCCGTACATCGATTCTTCCACCCAATTGTAATACAAACTAATGATAAAATTAATAATACTATAATTCCAATTAACACGATTAAATAGCTTTTTGTAAAGTCATAAATAAACCCGTACACTGGAATTAAAATAATCGATGAAATTGGTGCTCCCATTGAAACTTTTGCAAATATTTTCTCATAGTCTTTTTGACCAAAAAATTTTATCGTTAATATTGGTGCTAAGACCATTATGCTCGCGCTCACCAAACCATGGAAAAAGGTTGAAATACTAAAAAGGATAAAACTATTTCCACTAAATAAGAATCCTATCATTGCAAGCACACCAATCACAATCATTCCATAACAAGTTTTTAATCCACCTATTTTATCACTAATAACGCCAATCACAATGGACCCAATGGCACTTCCTATAGAAGCAAACGCTAAGGCATTTGCTGTATTCTTAGGACTAAACCCTAACAAAGCTCCATACGTAGGTATGTGTTGTAAAAATACACCTGCACCCGTTATGCAAATCATAAATAAAAGTAACAAATAAAAGGAAGATGACTTTGTAGCAACTGCCTCCGGAATATCTACCAAGTCATCATTTTCCCTCTTATCTTTATTCTTAGTCACAGGTGTTTCTGAACCAAATGCCGTTACATTTTTATCTTCCGGTCGGTCTCTTAGTAATATGATTGCTGTAAAAAGAACGACAACAAACGTAATACCACCTATGAAAAAGTAAGCATTTCTCCATCCCTTTTGAACAATGATCGAAGATGTAACTGGCTGTAATACAGCGCCAAACAAGCCCACAAAGGCCATTTGAATACCTAACATCAAACCAGCATTCTTACGAAACCAACGGTTGATTAAGATTGGACCCAATAAATTAACTAAAATAGCAGCTCCCATTGCATAAGGAACAGAAAGTATATACCAACCATAGACCGTGTTCATAAATCCTAAGCCCACAAATGCAAATGCTTGTAATACTGCTCCAATTACTGCCATAACACGGATATCATACTGATTTATTAATTTACCCGCAAATGGAAGCCATAAAACCATGACAATGGAAGTGATACTTAAATATATAGATAATGTGCCGATTCCCACACCTATTTCTTGTGAAACTGGTGAAAGAAAAAGACCCGAAGTCATATTCAGTCCGCCACCTGCAAAACCACGAATTAAAATTACTCCGAGTAAAATAAACCATGCATAATGTAATTTTTTATTTTCCATAGATTTTTGTACTCCTTAAAAGGAAAGCAGATTGTATCATCCGCTTCCCTTATTAACTTTACGTATCATTCATAACTACTTTGGTTTAGATTTTTCCGATTAAATCCAAGCTTGGAGCAAGGGTTTGAGAACCTGGTTTCCACTTCGCAGGGCAAACTTGATCGCCATGTGCAGCAACAAATTGTGCCGCTTGAACCTTTCTTAACAATTCATCTGCATCTCGTCCGATACTCGTATCATTCACCTCATACGCTTTAATCATTCCTTCTGGGTTTACAATGAATGTTCCTCTAAGTGCAAGGCCTTCCTCTTCAATTAATACATCAAACATACGTGCAAGCTTTCCTGTTGGGTCGGCTAACATAGGATATTTAATTTTTTGAATTGTCTCGGAAGTATCGGCCCAAGCTTTATGAACATAATGAGTGTCCGTAGAAACGGAGTAAACTTCACATCCAATCTCTTTGAATTTTTCATAATTATCTGCTAAATCTCCTAATTCAGTTGGACACACGAAAGTAAAATCCGCTGGATAAAATACAAATACTGACCAATGTCCTTCCAAACTATTTTGTGTTATCTCTTTAAATTGTCCGTCCTGATAGGCTTGTACTTTAAATTCATCCAGTTTTTTATTTATTAACGACATAAGAACCTCCATATTTTATTTTCAATTTCTAGTATCTTCTCATGTCACCTTTTTATACCCCACAATATTTATCTATATACCTATGAAAAACTATACTTTTTTAAAAATCTCTCACAGTAAGATTTTTTTTAACTACTCAACTATCTTATTATTATTATTATTATTATTATTATTAAGAAACAGGCAGTCATTGACACCAGAATACTCAAAACAGATAAGCCTAAAAAACTAGTCTGATCTAAATCTTATCAAATAAAAAGGATAGAAACGCATCCACTACGTTCCTATCCTTACTCACAGCCTTATATAACGATTAATTAAAATATTCACTTAATAATTCATCTTTTTTATCTAAAATAATATCAGCATCTTTCACCATTCTCATTTTTAAGTGCTGTATATTGGATTTTATAAATGAATCACTACCCACAATATAATAAATTGCATTGCCTTGTGTTTTCATAATATTGTTAAGTGTTTCATAGTATTCACTTCTTGAATCCACCCAATAATTCTTAAACTGCTCAAGCTCTACCTGTTCTAATTCACTTTTATATAATTTATTTGACGCATCAACATTGATATGTACCAAATTTGGAATATCAGAGCTATCATTCATAAAGGAATGTATGAGGGGTCTCATAGTTGCAATTCCAACTCCCATGGATAGTAACACAATCGGTCGATTCGTACGTCTTAATTGCATTCTTGAACCAATTTTAAAAATTACAACCTCATCACCAACTGTAAGCTTGGATAACCTTTGTTTAAACTCTGAGTGTTCTTTGGGAATTCTCGTAGTAAAACCTAACTTATTTTCTTCTGGTAACGTCATAATTGACATATGGCGTACTAAACTTTTATTTGGTTTATCCCCTTCATCAAAACCAAGCATAGCGATATGAAAATGAGAACCTTCCTCCCATGTTATATCATCTGGTTTTTCAAGAAGATAAGTCTTAACATCTTTTCCTTCATTTATAATATCTATGATTTTCACTTTGTTCTTCATACAAACTCCTTCTTAGATTGCATCAATTTTATCAAATTTTCTCAATCTATGTACGTTAATGCGAAATAATAAATGTTGTTCTACATCATAATTACTTCTTATAATTTATCATACCAAACTTCGTATTGTCAGTCTATATTACTTTTCAACAAGAAAATTCAGATTACATAATTGTTTTATTAGCACCTTTATGAATTTTGAATCGAAAGAATAAAAGTAAGAGCACACACTTACTTCTACATAGAAAATTTATTTCTTTTATTTTACTTTATTATCTTGAAATAATTCTTTTTATTTCAGGTACGGTACCAACCGAAAGGTGACGAAAAACAAGCGATTACTAACTGTAATCGCTTGCTTTTAATCCCTTTATAATTCATAAATAAGAAACTCACTTATGAAAACAATAGACCGCTTTGATACAATATTCAATATCCTTACTTCACCGTAATCTTAATTTTTGCTACTACTTTACCAACTGTAGCAGTAATATAAGTAGTTCCTTTTTTCTTAGTAGTGAACTTTCCAGTCTTACTATCAATACTTACTATCTTCTTATCTAATACACTCCATTTGATAGCTCCTGAAACTCCGTATGTCTTTGCAGTCAATGCATAACTCTTACCTACTACAACTGTTTTCGGTATATTACCGATTTTAACATACGGTGCCTTAATGCTAAGACTAAATCTTACTGTCTTCGTTGCCCCATGAATGGAAACTCTTGCAGTTATTGTAGCTTTACCAGCCTTTTTAGCAGTTATCTTTCCTTCTTTGGAAACTGTGGCAATATTATTATTGCTACTCTTATAGAATGTCGTCACTTCTTCTTGTTTTATATTTTTAGGTAAGGTTACTATAATATCTCTTGTATCTCCAACATAGAGTGCATTTTTGCCAGATAACTCTATCTTCACAGCTTTTAATAAATCATTTGGATTCGTAGGTTTTTGAGTTGGTGTTGGAGTTGATGTAGGTGCTACAGTAGGTGGTTCCGCTGGTGAATCGGTAGGTTCAACTGTAGGTACTGCTGTTGGCACTGCTGTTGGTACCGCTGTTGGCACTGCTGTTGGTACCGCTGTTGGTACCGCTGTTGGCACTGCTGTTGGTACCGCTGTTGGTACCGCTGTTGGTACCGCTGTTGGCACTGCTGTTGGTACTGCCGTTGGTACCGCTGTTGGTACCGCTGTTGGCACTGCTGTTGGCACTGCTGTTGGTACTGCCGTTGGTACCGCTGTTGGTACCGCTGTTGGTACCGCTGTTGGTACCGCTGTTGGCACTGCTGTTGGTACTACCGTTGGTACCGCTGTTGGTACTGCTGTTGGTACCGCTGTTGGCACTGCTGTTGGTACTGCCGTTGGTACTGCTGTTGGTACCGCTGTTGGCTCAACACTTGGTGTTGGCTCTACGCTTGGTGTTGGCTCTATGCTTGGTGTTGGCTCTGCACTTGGGGTTGGTACTATGCTTGGTGTTGGCTCTACACTTGGTGTCGGCTCCACGCTTGGGGAAGGTTCTATGCTTGGCGTTGGCTCTAAGCTTGGAGAAGGTATTACGCTAGGTTCCCCAACTACTTTTACAGAACAACTCGCTGCCTTTCCAAATAGAGTCGTGGCCGTTATTACCGCATCCCCTACAGCGAGTGCTACTACCTTACCATCCACTACCGATGCAACTTCTTGATTGGAGGATTCCCACGTAACAAAAGTTGTAATGTTTGAATCTGTAATTACATGTAAATCAGTTTCTTCTCCAACTTGCAATGTGAGTTCTGATTGATCGAGTGTTATACTGTTTACATCGTAGTTAATAAGATAAAGAGATTCATTTAACGCATAATCCGTTACTGCATAAACAAACATGCTATCTACAAGTCCACTAATATCGAAGGTTACTGTAGACACTGCCCCTTTATTTTCCTCATTTAATAGGCCTAAATCAATGAGATTTCCTACACGAACTCCGTCTGTACTATACGATCCCACTGCTGCAACATACTGATTATCCACCACTGTTACATCCACTAATTTCTTACCATCTTTTATATACATATAAGAATCTAAGATACCAGGAACTGTCGTATCAATCGTCACTGGGAATTCCCAAGAATCTTTTTCATTCTTTGACTCATGATTCGTGTAATCAAGCGTTCCTGTAACCTTGTATGTATAAGTAGAATCTTCTGGCAACACATTTCCTTGTGAATCAAGTCCATACCAAGAATCCATATGTAAAGCATAGCTGATAATTCCATAGGATGATAAATAGTAAGATTTTCGCTCATACGGTGACACATGGTTATACAATACATTGTCATCTTCATCCGTTATTGTATAATTAAGAGTTCTAGCATTACGAAGTAAACTTGTTGTTATAGCATCTATGCTATCAAAATATCCATCACCGTTTGGAGAGATGGCAATTTTATTCTTATCATGTGGTAAATCTACATGGTTTAATACCGCATAAATATTTTCGCCAAGTACATATTCACCTTTTCCAATAAAATTATACGCTTCACTTGTTGTTTGTGAGTAATCACCATCCTCATACAAAGAAGAAGAATCCATAATTGGTGCTTTCGTCCAGTCACCATAAAATCCCATGAAAGGAATGGATAAACCTACTTCGGTATCACTATTTAAGTAAACGAAACCGTCTACAAACTCACCATTTGTAAAATTGCTGTCTAAATAAACTTTATCTTCTTGGGATAATTCAAGGTTGACTTCAACTTTCACATCGGCATTCGGTCCTACGGTAAGTTGATTTCCTTTCAATGTACCACCAGATACATTGATTGTAACCTTTGGTGAAAGCATTTTAGGTGATTCAGCGATAAATATTTCATCTTTTACAGACTCTGTTAATGTATCCGTATCTAAAGAATAACTTATCTCGCTATCTGAAATATTTTTCATATGAAAATCAAACGAATAAACACCCGTTTTGTCTACATCATCTCCAAGTTCAATTTTTGTCCGATCACTACCATCCACATATAAATAAGCTTTGGAACTTACTGCTCCATAAACTTGTAACATACCTGCGCCTTGCTTACGTGGAGAATATGGTAAGCCTTCACCATTGGTGACTACTTTTGCTGTTGACATAAGAATTTGGTTAATTAAAGTTTCCTGTTGCAATGCAGTGAAAGAATTTCCGAATCTATCGTTTATGTACTGCTTCATTATCGCAGTTGCACCTGCAACATGTGGGCTTGCCATAGAAGTTCCACTCATACTTGCATAACCACCATTGACTGAAGAATATATTCCCTCGCCAGGTGCCGCAATTTCAGGTTTTAATTTTAAATCTGGCGTTACACCCCAAGATGAAAAATCAGATGCTTGACCAGCAACACTGACATTAATCGACGGATCAATTGTTATCTTTTTATCTTCTAATCCTACAAGATAATTACCGTCCTCTAATGTTATGGAAACCGCTGGAATATCGTAGCTATCAATGGCCATGCTTATGGTTCCTGCCGTATTATTATAAACAATAATTGCACTTGCACCTGCTTTTACTGCATTTATCTTCTTTTCATTAAATGTTATTGTACCTCTTTTTACAAGTGCTATTTTCCCTTTTACATCCACTTTAGAAAACTCATCTACAGTTCCAAGTCCAGCAACAACGTATTCTTGCGTTCCAATTGAATTAACCAATTTATAATTTTTAGCAGCATTATCAAGATATACAATTTCCTTATCACCAGCTTTAAACATCTCAGTAAATATACCAGAATTCTTAACACTAGCAACAGATAATGACGCTTCATAGGTAGAAGGAGACCCAACAATAGAGGTATCTGGATTTGTTGTTAGTGCCTTGCCACCATTATTATTGTTATAGCTTGAACTATAACTATTACCAGCAGAAACTACGAGATTAATTCCCGCTTCAACCACACGGTTATAAACTTCTTCAATTCCAGCTTCGCTTTCATATGTAAAACCTGCTCCAGAGCCTAAACTCATATTGATGACATCGACGCCAAGCTTTGTTGCATCTTCTAAGGCCGCTAAAATATCTGTGGTACTAGCTCCTGGTTCTGTGTCACTAAATACTTTTAAAATAACTAACTGTGCTTCTGGGGCTACGCCTTTGATTCCATCTTCACTAGATGTAAGAGAACCAGATGCTGCTACAGTACCAGCAACATGGGTTCCATGGTCATCACCACCTGAAACATTATTATCTTTGTCTGCATAATCATATACAAAAGGAACCTTGCTGCTAATGAATACATCATCTGCGTTTAACGCAAAATTATTTTCTGCACTTAAATCAAAATTTACTAATGTTTGGGCAATATCATTTTTCGATATTCTTGGAGATGTTGGCTGAATTTCAAAGGCTTCATGATCTGTATATAAACCAGTATCAACCACTGCTACTACAGTACCTTCGCCGCGATAATTCAGTTCCTCCCACGTCTTATCCGCCCCGATAAATGGTATACTTTCGGTCATTAATGGACGAATTAGTTCATACGTAGGTGCAACATAAGCTCTTTGCACTTCGGGTAGATTTTGAATGCTCTCTAACAAACCATAATTCGCTTCTATAGAAAAACCGTTTATAACGGATGTGTAATGATAAATAACATTAACCATAGGCTGGCTTGTTTGATACACTTGATTACCAAGACTGTTTATTTTTTTTAGAACAGAATTTTGCTGTTTTAAAATTTCACTATTTAATGTCTTACCTGTACTTGACTTTGCATATTCATTGAATTCAATTTCTCTTTTTGTTTTATTGGTATGTAATGCACTCGTATAGGTGTCAAGAAGTGAATCTTCTTTTAATTCTACAATTATCTTTACCTCGTCTTCTGGTTGGTATCCTAAATCAACATTCTTATATGAATCCGCTGATTCTTCCATTTCATTCTTTATCTCATCTAGTAATTTCGTACCTTCTAATTTTGTAATTGAACTAAGCTGGTTATCTGTACTGTCATTTATTTCGACTGCCAAAACAGTGGTATTATTTAACGCTCCTGACGCAACCAAAATAGTAGTAAGTAACGTAGCTACAATACGCTTTCCTTTTCTCATACTCATCCCTCTTTCTTTAAAATTATTTAATAAATTACACCTTCCTCTTTGCTGTTCTACCACCTCCCTTTTCTAATGTGCCACTTTAAATTAATAAATTTGTAATTAATGTTAATAGAAGATAGGCCTCGTGACAAGCAATTTACATCGCAAGTTTCTCTATTTTTGGACGGAATAAGACACATCTATGATATGCATTGTTTACTCTAATAAAATTCAACCTGTTTCTCTTTTAAATCCTTAAGCATTTGTTAGAAAGAACGCCATAACATCGGATGAGCGCTGTCGTTTTATAGACTTATTACATTTTAAGCGAAGCGTATCCTTAGTGGAGTTTTAATAGATAGGGTGGATTTCCCATATAAAAAAAGACAGTAGATAACCACTTCCTAAGAAGGTTCGTTATCTACCGTCTGTTTTATTTTTTGCTCTGGCCATCATTTATCTCAAATATAGCATTACCATTAACGGCATCGTTACAATACAAACGATTGTTGTCACGACATTCAGAGAACTAGCATAACTAGGCTCTTGATCATATAACTGTGCCAACTGAACTACCGTTGTTGCTGAAGGTGTAATAACTGCGATTAAGCTGATTAATAAAATGGTTTGTCCATTTTGTACAAGTGAAGAAAGTGGTGAATATTTTAGAATCAATAATATTACTGCTGGTAAAATAATCATTTTAAGTAAAGTAATAATATAGATTCGCGAATGTAGAAAAACTTTTCTCCACTCAATCTGAACCATTGTCATTCCTAGCATCATCATACTGATGGGACCTAACGTTGCGGATATATTACTCATTGTGGTTCCGACAATCTCTGGCAGTTTAATCTGAGCAAAAAATAATATAACACCGATAAAAACTGCTATTAAATTAACGTTACTCAAGATTTTTTTCCAATTGAATTGCATCCTCTGCTCCATTAGAGATTGTCCGTGTGTCCATAACAGTAACAGCTGCACACATAAAAATGCGTTAGCATAAATTACCCATTCCTCACCTAGTACTGCCATAACTAGTGGAATCACAAGGTTTCCAGCATTTGAATAAATCAAAGATGTTTTTTCTACTACCGTTAATTTAAATATGCTTCCCAGAAACCATGTGATCATTAGTAGGACAAGATGAATGATAACTGCTGCAAAAATAGCAAGTAGGAATCCATTTCTTATGCTTTTTGAGTACTCAATCTGAAAGGAATTAATCACCACACATGGCATAATAATATAAATACACATTTTTGATAAGGTTTTACTACTATCAGCTCCTAGTATGTTGGACTTCACAAGAATAAACCCACATAACATTGTTAGAAATAATACTGCTATTTGTTTCATCAATAATAAAGCAATCATTCTTTTTGTATCTCCATTTCTAATTGTTCCATATTTTCAAACGTGTCTACTCATGACCTGGATTTACTCATCCCCCTGTAATGCTTTACAGTAAGTTTTGTATATTTCCGGTTTATAAGCTCCTTCGAATGCATCTTAAGGACATGATTGAACTATCTAAGAAAATGTTATTCTAACAAAAGGAAATGAAAAAATCAAATTTTATTAAAATAAAAAGTTCTGCCACTACCATGGTTTGAACCGGGAGAAATTTTTAAATAATATTTACTTTCTCTAGCGAATATTTCCCATCTTCCACGATCATTCTACACATTGTAATTTCAAGACCAAATCGACGTTTGCCACAACTACCTGGATTTAACATTAGCACGCCACTCTCTTCATTCACATCATATTTATGGGAATGACCATACACAATAATATCAACCTCTTTTAAATCCTTTGGTATCTCTTTTTTATTATGAATTATAAAAAATCGAAGTCCTTCTATTGTTACATTAAGTTGTTCTGGCATATTTTTCGCCCATTCTTTATCATTATTTCCTCGAACAACATAAAGAGTTCCATAGCTTTTCAACTCATCTACAATTGCCTGAGTGTTGATATCTCCAGCATGTAAAATAATGTCTGCATGCTTTAATTCTTCTTTTACCTCATCCCGAAGTAATCCATGTGTATCTGATAAAATAGCAATTCGTTTCATTTTAATATCCCTTATAAGTCTTACTACATTTTTTTCTTTATGATCTATTGATATTTTATTTTAATATCCTTGCCTCTGAAGGTAATGCTCCCATAACAACATCCTCCCAAGGGCATCCGATGACAGAATCCAAGAAAACAATGCTACCTTTATCCGCTTCGCTTCGGATTAATCTTCCGCAACCTTGTTTTAGTTTAAGCCCCATTTCAGGATAATCAACAGTAGTTACTGGGTCTAAGCCTTGTGCCTTTGCATCTTTTTTCTGTGCTTCAATGAGAGGATCTAGCGCAGGAAATGGTAACTGCCAAATGATTAGTAAAGTAAGGGCTTCACCTGGTACATCAATTCCCTCCCAAAAGTTTGCACCGATTAACACTGAGGTCTCCTCTTCTTTAAACTTACGCAAAAGATAGCCTCGCTCTCCTTTATCTTCCCAATAGACCTCAAATGGTAGCGATAGTCCTTCTATTTTCTTTCTTATTTTTCGTATTTCTTTCATAGAATTAGCAAGAACAAGAGCACGGCCACCATTTTCCTTTAATAAGGAAACTAATGTTTCAATTCGATTGTTGAATGTTGCCTCCATTTCTTTCCTTGCATTGGACAAATCAACAATTACCTTATCTTCGATGTCAAATGGACTCCCAACACTTGACTTGGTCGGTTTTTCTAATCCAAAGGTACGAATAAAATAATCAAAATTACCCTCATTGCTTAACGTAGCAGATGTAAACACCACAGGTAATCCTGTTTTGTATAAGTGCTTGTTCAACAACTCACTTAAATTTCTTGGTACTACCCAAAAACTTCCGTCACTTACATCTACCCAAGGAATTATGTCTGCCCCTTTATTTCTACACAGCCTATTTAACGCTAAGATTGATCTTTCAATTACTCCCTCAAATGCTTGTATCTGCGTCGGGGATAAAGATTCAATATAAAGTTCTTGTTCAATCTGCAGTTCTAGAAGTAAATTGTCTAGGGTCTTACGAAACAAATTTGCAGATTGAAACAATCCATCGCTATAACGGATGGATAAGCGTTCTGAACTTTCAGCCTTTATAACAGATTGACTAAGATTTTCAAAAAAATCATTCGATACCTTATCGATAGCAACGATCATTGTTTCAAGGGATTCCCTGACACCTTGTATTTCTTCAAAGGTCGAAGTCATATTTTGAATCTCTTCTTGACTTATTTGTTGGCCTGCTTGCATAGCAGCTGGTAGCATAATTTTATGGCCTTCATCGAAAATAACCGCAGAATAACTAGGCAAAATTGGTAATTTTCCATCCGCAATTCGTTCTTTCCTTGTCCATAAATCATGAAAAAACGTCTCATGATCTACTATAATTAAATCCTGAGTATTTCGGTAGAATTCTCTTGCCTTAACAAGTTTACAAAAACCTCGATTTTGACAAGTTTCACAAGGCATCGATTCATCCCAACTAATTTTCTTCCAAATATAATCTGGTACCATTGGAATTTCCGATCGTTCTCCGAGTTTTGTTTTTGTCATCCATGCCTCTATTTCAGTAGACATTTCATCAAGTTCATTCATATTATCCGTTGCTTTTACATCGCAGATATATTGTCTTGGGTCTTTTGCCATTCGAGCATCGATTTCTAAACCAAGTAACTGAAAAAGAGTTTTGATATCACCCGTATCGCCAGCAAGCTGTTCTTGCAACGCCGTCGTAGCGCAGGCAATTACAACTGGCTTTTTGCTAAAACGCGCATAGGGAATTGCGGATAGTAAATACGCAAAGGTTTTACCAGTTCCAAGTCCGGCTTCTGCTAGGTGTACTTTTTTATTACAAATGGCATCTGCAATCTGAAATGCAGTAAATATCTGTTCATCTCGAATTTCGTATCCGTGTTCTGGAAGGATATCATATAAAACATCACCAATCCATTCCACCAACTTCTCATGAAATTCTTCCCGATTCTTATACTCAAAAGGTTCTATTCGTCTTGCACACATATTACTTCTTCTCCTATGTTTCTTTTTCTATATATTTCTTATACCTCTATACATCTCTTGTTTTTCAATAGAATTCTTTTTCTTTGATGAATTATTAATTCATCTGCACATTTTTCATCGATACAAAATGTTCCTGTATGATGTTCATGTATGTTAATTCATCTATTTGCTTCTATAACAGTAAAATAAATAGATTTTTAAAAAATCTCAACCTATATTATTAACATCAACTTTGTTTTTCTATTTTATTACGAGTTTGATGATTAATTTCTTCTCTTAAACTCTTTAGATATTCTGAAAACTCCACCTGTTCCTCGCCATACGTAAACTGAAGTTCATATTCTAATGGAATCCAAGTAGAAATATCCGCTTGATTGTGTTGAATCACCGCTTCCATTTTATCTAATGCCTTATATATTTTTGCTTCCAGAGTCTGTAACTCTTCCATTTCCTCATACAATTTAATAAATCTATTTCGATATAGCTCTGGGAAAGTCGACATCCAATCTAAAAATAACTTTTTTTCGGTTTCCTCATGTTCACTTGTTTTTTCAAATGCTGGAATATCTCCTGTAAATATTTCACCTAGATCATGAATTAGACACATGTGAATTACCTTATTTATATCAGCATCAGGAAACTCATCCTGAACAAGCAATGCCATCATCGCTAACTGCCAACTATGCTCTGCCACACTTTCATGTCGCCCACTCGATGTAAAAGAGTGCCTTGTAATACACTTCATTTTCTCCATTGTTTTCATAAGTTCAAGAAATGTTTTAGTATTCATAATATCCCTTTCCAAGAAATTATCTTTCTAATGCGTTATATATCATTCAATCTAATTAGATATATTCCCACTTTGAAATTTCCTTAGACTACATTATAAGGAAATGATTGAAATTAACCTTAGAAAATGTTATTCTAACAAACGGTAAACAAAAAATCAAATCTAACTTAAGATTTTAATTTTGTCCCACATATGATTAAAAAGTCTGAGAAATATTTGTTATTTTATTTGCTCAAAATGCTGAAACACCTATTTATGAAAATTATAAGATGTTTCGTAAATTAAAATCATCTATATAAAGAACTTGAAACTGAGCTTGCTAGGCATAATATAGTATGCAAGCGTTCAAAATATAACAAGATAAAAGAAAGTGTATTTGCTCACTTACTTAAAGAGAGGTAATCCTATGATAACAGTTGAAAATTTATCCTACTCATTTCCACAGAAGGAACTATATAATAATATTTCATTTACATTAGAAGAAGGCCAGCATTGCGCCTTCATTGGAACAAGCGGTACTGGAAAAAGCACCTTAATTGATATAATAATGCATCCTGAAAAATATCTATATGACGGAAAGTTAGAAATCTCTCCAAATTGTAGAATTGGATATGTAAGTCAGTTCTCTCAATTAGATAAAACTAAGGATATCACTGTGTTCGAATATCTTTCCGAAGAATTTGTAACATTACAAAATGAGATGACAGCTCTTTGTACAGAAATGGAAACTGCTTCTGAAATAGAACCCTTATTGGAAAAGTACCAGAATGCACTCGATTTATTTGATGCAATTGGTGGAAATGATTTTGAAAGTAATATTACTAAAAAATTAAATCTAGCAAACCTTAACCGTCATCAACATTTAAAACTTTCACAGCTTAGCGGTGGTGAATTTAAATTAATTCAAGTAATAAAGGCAATGCTAGTAACTCCAGACCTTATGATTATGGACGAACCAGACGTATTTTTAGACTTTGAACGACTCAATTCATTAAAAGATTTGATTAACTCCCACAAAGGTATGATGTTGGTTATTACACATAACCGTTACCTATTAAATCATTGCTTTAACAAAATCATTCACCTAGAAAATACAGAACTCCAAGAGTTTAATGGTAGGTATATCGATTATAACTTTGCATTACTAGAGCGTAAAATTGAATTACAAGAACAAGCGGTCGCAGAAGAAGAAGAAATTGAGAGAAATAAAAAAATCGTTGACCAAATGCGATTTAATGCAACGTATTATACCTGTGCCACAAGAGGGCGAGCTCTTCATGCAAAAGTTTCTCATTTAGAACGCCTGGAAGCACGTAGAATCAAAGCACCATTTGTAGAAATTAAACAACCACAAATCAATCTTTCTACGAATCATGTGATTGAAGATGGGGTCGCAGTCACTATCAATGATTACAGCGTAGCCTTTGATGAAACACTGTTAGACCACGTAAGTTTTGAAATTAATGCAACGGATAAAGTGGCATTGATTGGCCCAAATGGTACCGGAAAGACTACCCTACTTCGTGATATTTATAAGAACAATCACAGTTCAATTCATATAAATGAAGGCGTTGAAGTTGCTTTCTTATCTCAGCTACAAGGTGAAATGTTAAATGAGTCTAATACAATCTTTGACGAGTTTTTTGACGCAGGATTTCAAACCTATGATGAAATACGTACTTACCTAAGTAGCTACGGCTTTGAAAACGAAGTTCTTGAACAAAAAATAAGTGCTTTGTCTGGTGGTGAAAAGAATATACTTCAACTAGCTAAAATTGCTGCTAGCAACGCTAACTTACTGCTTCTTGATGAACCAACCAGCCATTTAGATACTTACTCTCAAATTGCATTAGAAACTGCAATTGCAAATTATAATGGTGCCATTCTTATGGTTTCCCATGATTTTTATACCATCGCAAACTGCGTGGATTATGTTTTAATTATTGAGGACAAGTCGATTCGTAAAATGAGTACTCGTAAGTTTAGAAAAATGATTTATGCAAATCATTTTGATCAAAATTATTTGGATAATGAACAAAAGAAAAAAGAACTTGAAACTAAGATTGCATCCGCTTTACAGGATAAAGATTTTGAACTTGCAAAAGATTTGTCTGAAAAGTTAGGGGATTTGATCCAAGTGTTATAAGATTTTAATAAAAAGCCAAGCAATTCAAAAACAGAGTGCACCTGTCTTAACCATCAGGTACACTCTGTTTTTATAATTATTACGCGAAAGGGTAGCCGCTTATTTTAAATCCATTTCTTCCATTACGTTTTACTTCATATAACATTTTATCTGCTTCTTGATATAACTCATTGAAGCTCTGAACTTGATTCGTTACAATCGCACCAATACTAAGGGATATTTTCTGGGTGTTTCCTTTGTAACTAAGTTCTTTGTCCATTATATGACTGATTTCTTGTAGCTTTTCATCAACTATTTTTAAGTTACTCGATAAAAGATTTGGCATGAAAACTATAAATTCATCTCCACCCAATCTAAAAATTATGTCTTCATTGGTGAATACTCTTGTTAATAACTGACTAAATTCAATTAATAACTCATCCCCCCTTTGATGTCCCAATAAATCATTGACTTGTTTAAAATAATCAATATCAATAATAATAAAAGCACTGTATTGAAAAACTTTTTTTATCTGTAAAGAGTGTGTTATTAAATCCGTACCAGTGGCACGATTATAAACTCCAGTCAAAACATCGGTTTGTGATTTTTTTAGTAACGCTATTTTATCTTTTTTCAAACGTTTATATTTATTACTTATAATAATACCAATCATAGATACGAATATTAGAATAACTACAGTGCAAAAAATCAAATTATCAAAAAAGAATAGTTTCAAAGTAACCTTGTTCTTTACATTAAGCGTATTGGAATAAATAATTTCCTTAATCTCACTGTCCGATATACTAGATATTGATTTATTGATAATATTCAATAAGATTAAATTCGTTGGTTTAGAAATCCCAATGGATGCTTTGATTGGTAATTCATTATAAATCATTGATAATTTGGGATAATACCCCGATGAAACATACTTCGAAATCGTATAACTGTTTCCATAGGTTGCATTGGCTTCTCCTTTGTTTACAGCGAATAAACAGTCCTCAATGGTTTCGTAATACTCAATTTCATACTCGCCTTCAAAATCAGTAAAGACATACCCCACAGGAAGAGCAATTATTTGTTTCCTGTCTTGATTTTTTTCATTGATATTAATTACTTTTACCATGTTGACTTCCATATAGTCTTGTGTCTGTGTATATCCGAATTCCACTGCTTTCAAATAATTATCTGGAGCAGCAATAAAGATATCCGCTTCTTTATTCTTAATCATTTCAAATGCTTCCTCATGAGATTCGGTTTTCACCAACTCATATTTAAGACCTGCTTTTTGAGCAATTAACTTCCAAAAGTCAACATAAACTCCTTCTGGGCTCTTCGTCTTTGGATTATAATCTTGCATTGGTGCATAATTATCAACATAAACAGCTTTCAATGGCGTCATATGTACGATATACTCTTGTTCCTCTTTTGTTAAGTGAACTACGTTATCATTATTATTTTTGAAATATTTATTATATAATTTTAATTCAAAGTTTGGGTTATTTTCTTTAATTTTAGTAATTGCCTTGTTTAATGCTGTTAATATTTTAGTATTTCCTTTTGTCGTAGCATAATAATAAGGCACAGCCCCAAATCTAGCAATCACTTTTTCATTGTCATTTATTAATAAATCTCCAGTAATCATTGCATCTATTTCTTTTGCTTTTAATGCTGCTATTAAAGATTCATTATCATCATAGTTAAATGCTATCAGTTCAACATTTTCAATACCATTATCTTTACAAAACTTTTTAAAACTATTCAGTCTAACAATGGATGTTGTATAATATCCAACTTTCATCCCATTTAGTGTTTCATAATTAGAACTGCTAATGGAATTATTATCCTTTAACACTGCTAAGGTTGTATAGGTGTAACCAGCATTCTCTTCAGGAAAGTCATATAACTCTAATGTCGCCTCATTTCGAAGCATTCCACCTGCAATGTCTATTTCTCCATCTTTTAACTTATGAAACATTTCTTTGAGACTCATCTCAACAAATTCATATTCCCATCCAGTATATTTAGCAATTTCCACTAAATATTCATAAGCATAGCCCGTATAGACTCCATCTTCAATTTCTGTAAATCCGCTAACGGTTGGATATCCAACTTTAACCACATTCGCTTCTTTTGCACTAATATGTTTCGGATGAAAACAAACTCCAATGAATAGCATCATTGCTATAAACAAAAACTTGTACTTTTTTATAAAGTTAAATATTTTATAAAGCTTCATATCATAACCTTTCTAGCCTCGCAAATCATGATTAAATGATTAAAATATGCATTCTCACCTTTATAAGTATTTCATTATAAGATTCATAAAATAATTTTTCAAGTTTTTTAGCAGAATTTTTAAAAGCTTATTTCATATTTTTTTTGTTATTATTTATCTAAGTTCATGGGTATCAAAGAAATTCTATAAGCACTTATGAAATAAAAAAATTATAAAAAATAGAGTTTTGTGCCTTAATAGGCAGAACATAATAAAAATTAACTCGGTAACATCATGTTTGCCTCAGTTAGAATCGGTAAAGAAAAAATGCGGTCAGGTATATTCACCTGCCGCATCATTTATATAAAATATATATTTTAATTTATATTCTTTTTACTTTCCCCTTAATATTTTAACAGCTATAAAATCCAAGATCCTTAGAAGTCCTCTCGATCTGGGTGTAATCCTGAGCTTCCACAATCAGTTAACTTATCAATTTTCTCTACATCCTGTGCACTAAGTTCAAAATCAAATGCTTCGAGATTATTTATAATTCTCTCAGGTGTCACAGATTTTGGTAGAGGTACAATTCCTTTTTGAATGATCCAACGTAAACTTACCTGTGCAACCGATCTTTTGTATTGTTCTGCTATTTCCATTAATACTGGATGCTTTAAAATCTGTCCGTTTGAAAATGGAGCCCATGCCTCCATTATTTATTAACGTATAAAATTAGTCATAACACGTTCTTCTTCTACAGGAACAGGTACCTTATCTTTTCCTGCATCAATTGTCTTTAATAGCCAAGCCATCGATCTGGCATTTTTACGAATGGTTTGAACACCTTCGTCATCCTGATGAACTTCTCCTTTTTCCATACCATATGCTATCGTCCAGTATTGTGATGGCGGCATAACTGTCTCCGCTAAGTTAAGATAGTTATTTAACTGATGTACCACATCCACACCACCAGCTCGTCTTACAACTGCAATTGATGTTGCTACTTTATATTTGAAATATCCTGAACTTGTATAGAATACTCTATCCAAAAATGACTTCATTGTTCCTGCTATTCCTGCATAGTAGGTTGGAGATGCAAGGATGAAGCCATCTGCCTCACGCATTTTTTTTGCAACCTCATTCACAATGTCATCTTTGAAAACACAGTGATTTTCCTCAGATGTCCAGCAGTATCCACAGCCAATACATCCGTGAATATTAAGCTGACCTATTTGAATGATTTCAACTTCTATTCCCTGTTTCTCAAGCTCATCTGCCATAACCCCCAGTGCTTGGCTTGTATTCCCGTTTTTACGAGGACTTCCATTAATTGCTATTACTTTCATAATTTCACTCTCCTTTTCTTGATACCACTAGTATAGCCCTTACACCTAACTGTAAGTCAATATCATTTGTTAAGAAGTTCTCACAAAAATGCTTGACTTAGAGTTAAGTGTAAGCTGTATAATATGTACAAAACTATATGAGGTGATGAAATGAACTATACCATTGCACAAGCAGCTAAGAAAATGAATTTAACAACATATACATTAAGATACTATGACCGTGAGGGACTGCTCTCTAATGTTCAAAGAGACAAATCAGGCAATCGTATCTTTACGAAAGATGATATGGAAATGCTCTCCCTTATCTGCTGTCTAAAAAATACTGGAATGCCGATTAAAGAAATAAAACAATTTATAGACTGGCAGAATGCAGGCAATGATACACTTCATGAGCGTAACGTTATGTTAAAAGACCATAAAGAAAATGTTTTAAAGCAAATTAAAGATTTACAAAAATACCTTCGTTCAATTGATCGAAAACTCGATTATTATCATGATGCTTGCGAGGCTTATGATACTGGCTCTCCAATCCCAACTTGCTGCTCATATAAAGACGATGAGTTGGATTTTTAGACCGCAATTATTCTCTCCCTGATAAAAAGCACAAAGATAAACATTTTTCTCATTACAGCATATAATATAAAAAAGACTTAAAGGACTTATTATGGAGTTACTTGTATTTGCAGAAGAATTCCCAGAAATGTTTGCAATGCTCAATGACAATGTCAATTATCTTATCGACAATAACAATATGAATGGTGAAGAGTCCCTCATAAATTTAGACAACATGATTGATGACCTCTTAAATCAATATGAAGAAAACGATTATTATGGTTTCAATACCATTCAAAGTCAGCAGTTCGATGGCTTCGACAGAGATGACAGAGACCGCCGTAGACGACGTAGACGTTTTCGCGATTTTGATTTAAGGGATGTCGTAAGACTTTTATTTTTCAGAAATCTATTTGATAGAAGACACCACCGTCGTTAATGGCAAGATTACTCAAAGATTGCGCCCCCCAAACAGATGTATAAACATCAATTTGGGGGGCTTCTTATTAAGCATTGCCCCTTACGTAATCAGGGAATAGATCCCTTTCTATGGAATGATTACTGCTGGGAGTTCTTTATTCCTTACTTTGCCGTTGCAGCAATATTTTCAGGTTTCGCCCCAAAGATTTCTTCCCATGCTTTATCTACTTTTTCTGCCTCTTTGATAGCAAATTGTGCCTGTACTTCCTCACTCGCCTCCCAATCACCTGGCTCGCCCAGGATAAAATAAGCCACATAATCACCAGAAATAAAAATACGTCCCTGATTTACTTTGTATAGATCCATATTGTACATCTGGGAATAGCTCAAGGTTTGTTCGAACGCGGATTGTAAACAAGCTGCTGCATCTTTGGCATATCCTTCTTTAACCTTCAACACCACAGCAAAATCCATACTTATACTAGAGTTAGAATTGCTCTCTGCGGCCCAGCTTTCCACCTGATCCATATCCAGACCAAAGAAACCGCTCATTTTCTCTTCCATCTCCGCCGTATCACAACCGTAGCTGTCGCCCAACTTTTCTTTCAAAGTATCTAAAACTTCTTGTGCAGTCATCGTTACCTTAATATCCGGTGATACATCCGGTTTGGCTGGTTTGTTTTGACAAGCTGTCAGTGATAATGTCATAATCAATGCGAATACAAAACATATAATTTTTTTCATTTCTAATTGCTCCTTTTTACATAATAGGGTGGATAAAGCTAGATTTTCTAGCGTTATCACCCTGTATAATTTTTTGTTTCATCTTATATACAAATAAGCAATTAGAAATGTTGCATGTATTTTAATTTTTTTTACAAACCTAATAAAAATCAGAGACCGCCGTCGTTAATAACGTGAGCACTTTCTATGTTTCCTTTCATATCATATAGTTGATTTTTTCTTTCTTTAAAATCCTCTGCACCGCAAATTTACCGGTAGCGGCTGCAACTGGCAGACCACCAGGTGATTGTAGCATTGACTAGCAATAAAAACGTTGTTTAATCCTTTTACAGTACCCTTCATACGAAATGATTTCACATTTTTTTTCGTTATAAAGCTCATATATGCACCATGATAAGAGTGACAATATCTTTCATATGTAGCAGGTGTCCAACAATCCAAGAAATCTATATGTCCTATCAACGCTGGAAACTTTCTTAATATTTTTTCTTCTACAACTTTTGTTAGCTCAAATTTTTTTCGTTTGTATTCTTCTTTACTAAAAGATTTCCAAAGTCTAAAATCATCATCATATTGTATTATATTCGCTTGTAATACCGTTTTTCCCTCCGGTGCAAACGTAGGCTCATACTCGCATGATTTTACCGACATACGGTGAATCATTTTACCATTCATTTTAAAAGGCTCACAATCAAAAAATACGGTATTCATATTATGAAAGATTTTTGTATCGATGGAAAAAGCAATCTGGAAACTACTAGATAATGGATAATTCTGCTCATCGTTGTAACAGCTTCTCCATTTTTTATTCATATATTTTCGACCAACTAACTTATCAAACATCTCCATAGTATCCGTTGCACATATTACATAGTCAGCAGAAATCATTTCATCATTTTCAAGCTCGATTCCAAGTGCTCTGCTACCTTCCACTACAACTCTTTTTACCGCACTGTTATAATATAATTTTCCACCCATTTTTTTAAATCGTTCCTCAATCCGTTCTGCCATTGCCAAAGAGCCACCAGCAGGTACATCTCCATTTCCACTTGCAACTGTAGCATATGACACGATAAGGGAAGATGCCGTATACTCCCTCGGCAAATAATCTGTAATTAGTGCTTTAAGCAGCGGATGTTTGAACCTATCCGCCATATCTTTTATATTTATTTTTCCATACATTTTTAATACCTTTTGCATGTCAGCCATTGCTTTTCCCAATTCTATGTAATCGAGTAGATCCATCATATCCATAGGCTTTTTAACTGGCATCTCGCAACAAGCCGCATAGTTTACATGCTTAATAAACGTATTAATTTCCTGCTCATCTTCCGGTGATAACTCCAGAAGTTCTCTTTTCGTTCTTTCTACATCTTTCCAAAGTGTTATGCACTGATTGCCAAGATAACTCGTATAAAATTTATCATTCTCGACAAATTTAGTATCTGACGATAATGCACCAACCTCTTCCCATAAGTTTCGAAGTTCTGTATCTTGTTTCGTACCAGTCAGCCAATGAATACAATTATCAATATGATGATTTTTACGATTCCATCCAATACATTGTCCCCCTGCTAACTGGTTTTTTTCAAAGATATCTACCTCGAATCCAGATTTTCTGGCATAAATACCTGCTGTTAAGCCAGCGATTCCACCACCAATAATTACGATTTTTTTCATTTCATTGCATCTCCCACTGTAGATTTTTCAAAATACATTATTACATTTCACAGAAATATTTCTTGATTATAAGTTTAAGGGGGCTGTCGCAAAATAGATTTGTTTCATATGTGAGTTCCATATTTTTCTGTTACTTCACACGAAAAACATGGAGTTCACATATAAAACTCTATTTTACGACAGCCCCTTTTCATGCTCAAATCAAATCATTTTCACAAATCATAATTGATTTGCATCAATTGATTTTCCCTACAATCGTCAAACCTTCTAAGATAGAAATTCCATGTGGAGCTTTACTAAGCACTTCTGTCAGATCTGTTCCTGCCTTCTGACCATTATGTTTACCGTTTTTCCACTTTGGAACATCAGTAACATCATAAACCAGACCTTCGTAGGCGATATATGCTTTATTACCATTTTCTCCATTGTATTTTGACAATTCATCTAAAGTAATAGATGGTAATTCTGAAGTATCTAAAGAATCAGACAACTGATATGTATTATTCTTTCCTGACGTTATATTGAATGTATTAGGAATAATTAAGTGAATTGCAATCCCAAGAATAAGAAGAACCGCTATCACTCGGTGTGCAATGAACCACGCACCTTTTCTTGGCTTCTTCTTTATATTTGCATAAATACCAAGCCATACCTGTAAAAGCAGTAGAACAGCCGCTATACATCCAGTTACATTGATTCCGAACTTAGTAAACTGCGCAGTAAAATGTGCCAACAACAGAACAACCGTAGCCAAACCAAAGTATTTGTGATTACGCACAAATATAGTCATCAGTATTTTCATTGTCTTCTTCCCGACTGGATTAGAAGAAATTTTCTTACTAAAACGTTTATTCACAATTTTTATACAATAGTTCAATATAGTACCTGTAAAAGCAAAAACAAGAAGCCAGCCATATAATTCACCGAACTCTTCAAACATTGGAACCTCCTAATTTTTTTTTAAAAGCAATACTAATAAATGTATTATACAATAGCTTTATGTATTTTCCAATAAATTCCTCTCTAGTATTATAATACATAGTAATATGCAAGACTTTATAGAATTCGTGGTTTATTGCATCTTAATAATTTCCTTATAAAAATCTACCCCTGAAGGAAGTGTAGCCAAGCTGATGTTTTCATTTTTAGCATGAATGCTTTTGTACTGCTGCTCCGTAATGTACAGTGGTGCAAATCGTAAGCAGTTATCACAGATATCTTTATAATACTTTGCATCGGTGCCACCTGTCATAACATAAGGTGTTACGGTTACATCTGGATAGAATTTATGGACTGCCTCTTCTAACATCGTAAACTCAGCGCTTTTATAGGATACCGCTTCGCATGGCTGCTCTGCTATAATAACTTCCGTCTCAATATCATATTTTTTTGCTATATTAGATATTAATTCAATACTTTCATCGGTTCTTTGATGAGGAATAAAGCGCATATTTCCAGTTACATAAGCTTCCAGAGGTAATACATTATACCCTTGTGATCCTTCACCCTTTGTAAAGGCAAGTGTAGTTTGCATTAGCGCAGCTCCGACGGGACTTATGACTGGCATTAGTTTCTTTAAAAGACCTTCAAATAGCCACAAATTTGCAAATAACAAACGCATTTTAAATTCCATATTTGGAGTCATTCGTTTAAACATTTCACGAACCGTTGGATTTATTTCCAAACGGAACGGATTCTTTTTTTCCACCTCTTGGATAAATCCAGCAAGTCTTGCCCAAGACGTATTTTTTCCCGGTGCACTGGCATGACCGCCTTTGCCCTTGGCAATAAACTTCACATCGCCGTATCCCTTTTCTAGTACACCAACCATAGCAAACATGCCTTTTACACCATTGATCGGTTCTTCAATAATCATACCACCTTCATCAATTAACATACGTAGATGAACCCCTTGTTCTTTTAACCATGCTACTGTTGCAGGTGCTCCATCACCACTCCATTCCTCGGTACAGCTTCCTGCAAGATAAACATCCGTTTTTGGCATATAACCATCGCGAATCATTTCTTCTGCTGCCTGCATTAAACAAAAAAAGCTTCCTTTGGTATCAACGGTACCTCTTCCCCAAACATTCCCATCAATAATCTTCCCACTAAAAGGTTCATGATCCCAACCATCGCTAGCAGAAACAACGTCCAAATGGCTCATGAAAAGAATTGGGTCCTTACTTTCCCTCCCCTTCCATTTTAATAGTAAACTACCATTAAAATGATGGTACTCACAATTCGCCCAAACATTTGGAAAAAGTTCTTTTAAAACCTCATGATATTTGTAAAACTTACTTCGATCATCCTGATCACGACAGGAAATGGTTTCACATTGAATCATTTTAGAAAGTTTTTCTCCATATTCATTGTTTCGTACTGGATCTCCAATAGGTGCTTTGGCATGTATGGCAGACGTAGGTTTTAATCGTATTGTACGTATTAAGACAATTGCGATTATAATCAGTAAAATAATAAAGATTGCAAATAAAAATTTAATAACCATAATAATCTCCATTCTTGCGCACGTTATTTGCGCATATTAAATTTGTGGTGCGTAGGCACAAACTTGCTTGTGAACATTGATTTCAAATTTTCACACTACTCCTACTATAATAAATTCTTTTTATGTAACACAAAACTTATAATTAGTGCAAGACCACCTGCAGGAATAATTAAAATACTCGTCTGAGTAATCATGGATGGAACTAGAATGCACAACAAAATCATAGCCAATAGTGGTACTGCTGTTATCTTTAAACTTTTACAAAAATATTTCAAACCAAGAGTACCAAATAACGCTGGTACCACCATATCAAAGGCTGGTGTTAACACTGGATTTTCTAAGATTGGTGTTAATGGAACTAACAATAGCACGCCTACTAATAAAACCAGCATCGTTACCAATGCGCTTGTGGCTACACTTAAAGTTGAAATGATTTCATGCTCTGGAGTACCAACCTTTGTTTTACATATATCACGAGCATTCATTGCACAAGGTAATTTCATATTCGCGATATTTCCAGTTAAAAACGCCAGATAACTTCCGCCAACACCAAGCATAGGCGCATAAACAAAAAATTCTACTACGGAAACTGGTACATAAATAATTGCAACTTTATAAAAGCCATTCCAAAAACTTTACCAATCAATGGATACCCCATAGATGCCACCAATAAAAAGGGGTATTCCCAGTAAGAGTAAGGTTGCCACGATCAATGTGATTCTTCCCAACCTATGTAAATGATCTGTAAAATTCTGATTGTCAAATTTATTTTCTTTCTGATCCATTGCTTCCTCCCCCATTATAGATTAATTACTACTGCAGCTATCATGCCACAAAGCATGCTGACTGCTACGCTAAAATTGTCAAGTACGGACAATCCTTTTTTCGTAGCTAGGTATTCAAAGATTGCCATAACAATGGCAGAAATTACTGCAACAAACAGCGGCATGTAATTACCATGTGCCACATAACTACCAACATAAGAACCGATATAAGCACTACATAATCCAATAAACATGGCTATGGTAGCATAAGCCCCAAACCCCGGTTTTTTCTCTTTCTCTACGTCCTCAGGGAATTGATTCTTCCCTTTACCCACCTGCTGTTTTTCACTTGATTCACTTAGTGATTGCTTACTTTCAGATCCAATCTCTTGTTGCTTTGCTATTGTCTCACTCACTTGATTCTTTTTATTTAGCTTCCCTAAGTATTTTTTTAGCCCAAACAAACTGCAAAGAACTCCACCTAAAATTCCAGCAGTCATTACCATAGCAACCGTAGAAAACACCTGAATTGACATTTCACTGACTTTAAGTCCTGATAATCCAGAAGCTGTTGCAGCGATTTCTGCAACATTTAGCTCATACTGAAGTGCTCCTACTACAGATAACCGTAGCCATGAAAACGGAACACCTAATGTTCCACTCAATGCAATAACCCAAAGTAAGATACTAATACTAGGTAATAAAGTGAAAGTAGCGCTAGAAGTAATTGCACGTTTTAAAAGCTTTTTGTCCATTCCTTGCGCGATGCCAGCACGATAGCTTTTAATAATAAAAACCAAGCACATAATGGCGATAAATAACAGTACTGCAGCAACAACAAGATACAGAGTAACTGCATTCACCTGTGAAATATAATTTGTCATAGTTTTCCTTCCTTTTGTAAAAGTATTTTGTTACTGTAAACTGGAAATTATTTTCCAAAGGTAACTAAAAAAAGTATACAAGAATACAATCGAAGATTCAATAGAGAATGAAGACAAATAAAAGCAAAAGCATCAAAATACGCTCCATATTCTGATGCCCTTATCTTTGTTTATTCAATTGTAATACGATTTGTTATTTTAATACCAACTCGGAATATATTTTTTAAAATTATCATAATGGAGTAATGATTTTTTACAAATTCCAATCATATGATCGATATCGTCTTGTCCAAATTTTTCTGCCCATTTTATAGAATATAGTGAGGCATGTGCCACATATATCGCAAGAATTTCCCAAAAATCTTCCGGCACATGATCTTTAAAATAAGAATCAATCTGCCCTCTACAATATGGAATGCTAAAATCTGTACCAAAGCTCTCAAGCTTGTAAAACTCTTCATATGGATCTCCGATTTCCCAACGATTAAAATCAATCACACCAACTTTCCCTTCTGGCGTCAAAATCAGATTTCCAGGGTGAAAATCTCCATGTTGATAAACCGGGGGTTTAGACCATAATTTATCAAGGTTTTCATTAATAAATTTAATCACTTCTTCATCGCCAGCAATTCTTGCTTTGGATTCTATGTAACTTTGTATTTGTCGTCGTTTCTTGGGAATTTTCGTAATTGAAGGAATTTCATCTTCTGGCACATTCAGACTATGAATTTTCTTTAATATGCTTCCTGCCTCTCTACCTAGTAAATATTGTTGTTCTGAGTCAAGTTTAGGTAAGGCTAGTTCGAGATCTTCACCTTCAATCCAAGTCAATAACATATAGGTGTTTTGTTTATGATTACACACACCAAAACTGAGCGGCTGCGACATAATAAATCCAAGTTCTGCATATCTTTGAATAACTTCGTATTCTTTTTTCTTCGCCTCATATTTTTCTATATTTGATACTCTAAGTAATAACTTTTGATTATCGTATGTTTCAATATAGTATTTTACATCATCTGACCAACCTCTATTGATTTTCTCTAAAAGACGCCACTTATCGAATCCTAATATATCTTCAAACATTTTCACTTCTCCCATTGGTGTTTTTCATATGTTGCTATAGATCGCATATTGCATATTCCGTGTGTTCCTCTAGTCCGTATGTTGCTATATTTCGTATGTTCTTACATCTATTATATTTTCTTTAAATTACACTATTATCTCTGAATCAAAAAACTTCTCTTGAAAATGTACTTTCTCCATAATTTCATCTTTTGTAAAATATACGTTATCAGGCGCAACGACCCACTTTTCTTCAATATCATCCTTTCTGCGAATGATAGCAATTATTTTTCCTGTACACTTATCAACTGGATGATCAACACCTAAGATATAGGCATCTTGTTCCTCGCCATCCGGTGCCATAATCCCTTCGATATAACCATAATTGATTGGATAATACATCTCAGAATATTCCGGATGATATGTCCCCATGGCTCTATCTACCGTTACCGTTACTATCTTTCCAATCATATTCCCTCAACAATTACTATAAACAGTAAACAAATCATAGTATGGTTGAATTATTCGTACAACGAGTCTTCATAAAAAAGCAAATGGTTCCCAGTATATTTGTTATCTATATAGGACAAATGATAGATTGAGTTTGCTTCAATAATTTTATAATCATTATATAAACATTTAACTCTTATTATCGGATCACTAATAATATTTTGAATATATATATAATATTTATCACTAAATTCTACTTTTTTTACTATCAGATAATCACTATCATATATACGACTTGAATTATTATATATTGTGGTACTTAAATGTAAAATTAGTATAAGTAACGTGATAAATGCTAGTATTCTGTTATGAGTTTTATTTAATCCGTTTCGTCCAAATAAATATACTATAAATTTTATAACTAAGATTATAGGAACGACAAAACAGATTCCTAAACTTATATCATATACAGTGTATATAATTGGATACGTTATTAGTCTCAAATTATATAAATGATAAAATATATAGAACCAAGATGTAATTAATAGTATTAATAATATCAATATTATTATATATTCTTTTTTATTTTTCTTCATAATATCCTATCCTGCAATCACTTTCTAAGTTTACATTACATTATACATAATTTTCCTTATAAAATCATCTAAATTATTTATTTACATAATTTCTGGTTTCACAGGTATTCATTCATTCGAGCGTTAAGTAAATATGTTTAATGAGTCAGATAAATCTTGACTTATTTATTATAGGAAAGTCACTATTAATTCATCGACTTATTTAAAAATAAAAATGCATCCATCTATTTTTTTAATTTATCAAATAAATGGACGCATCTATTTTATTTTTTCATTTCCCAAGCCAAATCCCAGAATTTCATTTCATAACGGGAGCAGTTCACAAAAATCTGAACCAAATGTTCAATTTGTCCTTCCGTATAGTTTTCTGTCATCTTATCAAGGGTATTTAGTAATATGATATTCTCTTCATGATAAGCCTCGGATGAATATCCTTTGATCCAATCGCCATAAAAAGGATGGTTGATAGAATCCGGGTTGTTATGTACCATGTTCCTTGCAATCACTTCGTAGCTATACGCACAAGATAAAATTGCAGTTAATATTTCAACTTCACTTTCTTCATAAGCCACACGAAGCATATAAGAAGTGTAGGAAAGATTGTCGAGGGCTACTGGAGTATTGTTAAGTTCTTCCTGTGTTATTTCAAACTTACCCATATACCCTTTATGTATGTCCATTTCACTATTTGCAAGTAGATGGGAATACGATGAGAATAACTGCATCATTTCTATCGTTTTTGCTTTGGCAATGCCGATACCAAATACCTTCGTGTATTCAATCAAATATAGATAGTCCTGGAGGATGTAATATTTAAATTTTTCCTTATCAAGCACACCGTCCTGTATTCCACAAACAAACGGATGTTTATTATACTCTGCCCATAGTTCCTTTGTTGCTTCAAGAAGTCTTTTTGTCGTTTTCATAATATCTCCATTCTTGCGCACGTTCTTTCTACATAACAAGTTTGTGGTGCGCTGCACTAACTTAATTGTGAAAATTAATTTTTATTCATCACACGAAACTACGAACGAAAGTTTTTTTGTTGCCTTAAGGTGTTTATAGGAATAAACATCAAAATAAGTATAGTAATCAGTGATTCTGGAATACTGGAGGAAAAATTATATACCAAGCTATATCCCCATGATCCCCATCCATCCCAAGCGTTTGATGAAAAGAATAAAACACCGGATAGTAAATGCCCAAATAACTTAATTGTAAGTGCAATTGCAATGCCTAACCATAACTTGTATTTTTTCTCTTTGCCAAATGCACCTGCATATCCCAAGCAAGAAAAGCAAACGAGGTGTTCTACAAATATCTGTCCCCAATGTACTGGTTGCCACGTAGGAACGAAAAATAGGCACATTATTCCAGTAATCCATCCGCATACAATAGCAAGACGATAGTCACACAAGATTGCCAATAAAATCAAAGGTATTGCATAACCGACTGAAATGGTTGCACCCGTTGGGATTGGAATCATAATGCAGCTCAACACAACCGTAAGAGCGCAGACAATTCCTCCAAAAGCCAAATCTCTTACTTTTATTTTAAGTCCTCGACATAAATAAATAGAAACAGCTAAATATAGAAAGGAAAATCCTCCAGCTATGTACAATGAAATCATAATGTAAACCTACCTTGTATCCCAAATGCGTGATTCATTGGACCACTCCCTGCACCAAGGTCAAGCATATCTGCAAGAGATCCAGAAATATAAGCTTTCGCATTCTCAACCGCGGCAATCAGCTCTTGACCTTTTGCGAGATTTGATGCGATTGCACTTGACAGCGTACAACCCGTTCCATGAGTGTTGGGATTGTCAATTCTCTTTCCATAAAACCAACGGTATTCGCCATCCAAGTATAACAAGTCGTTGGCATCGTTTAAATTATGGCCACCTTTGCAAAGAACAGCGCAGTGATAGGTTTCACTGATATATGCTGCTGCATCTATCATATCCTTGGCACTTTTTATCTCTCTTCTAGACAACACCTCGGCTTCTGGAATATTCGGTGTTACTACAGTAGCAATCGGAAGCAATTTATCTTTCATGATATTCACAGCATCGTCGTTAAGAAGTTTTGACCCACTTGTAGCCACCATCACAGGATCTACTACAATATTTTCTGCATTATACTGCATTAGCTTATCTGCAATTACAGATATAAGCTGTGCAGAGGACACCATACCGATTTTAACGGCATCAGGTCGGATATCGCTAAACACGCTGTCAATTTGCATACTCAAAAATTCAGGGCTAACCTCAAATATTCCTTGAACCCCTACAGTATTTTGTGCGGTCAATGCAGTAATCGCACTCATAGCAAATACACCATTCGTGGTCATTGTTTTAATATCTGCTTGAATACCTGCTCCACCGCTAGAGTCACTTCCCGCTATTGTTAGTGCTGTTTTCATAAGATAAATTCCTCCATTTTTCTAAAATCTTTATTTCAGTACGAGTATATCCCGAACTGATTCTTGTTTATCCCTGCACCATTTCATCCGATAGAGAACGTAAAAGAACGCATTCCGATTTTATATCTTCTGCTGCAAATATAGCAGAAACCAGCGCCACACCATCAACACCAGTACCTGAAAGTTTTAAAATATTAGATTTATTGATACCGCCAATTGCAACGACAGGAATGGAAACCGTTTCACAGATTTCTTTTAACGTCTTGTGGGATACTGCATTTGCGTCTAGCTTCGTGGTAGTTGTAAATACCGCACCAACCCCAAGATAATCCGCTCCCGCGTTTTGTGCTGCAAGAGCCTGTTCAACCGTTTGAACAGAAACACCAATCATCATATTTTTCCCGACCAAAGCTCGAACGTTCCCAGCTTCCATATCCTTTTGTCCGACATGGATACCATCCGCACCGCATTTTATCGCAACTTCAACATCATCGTTGATTATAAATGGTACATGATAACGTGAGCATATCTCCTTCATTTCAATTGCTTCTGCAAGAAATGCTTCATCCTCCAATTCTTTTTCACGCAGTTGTACACAAGTAACCCCACCTCTTATTGCATCCTCCACTTGTTCCATCAAGGTTTGCTTGCCTGTCCAAGCGCGGTCTGTTACGGCATAAAGTAACATTGTTTCTTTATTGCATTTCATCGCCAATACCTCCTTATTACTTATTAATGAATTTCATATCTCGCTTGGCGCTCTAGTTCTTCACCATTCAGGTTGTAGATAGCGTCAATAATATAGTTTCGATAAGTTGCATTACCATCCTCTGCTGATAAACGCTTGTATGCTTTTTCACCGCATATTCCCATGGCTGCAATGGCCGCTACAGTTGCTTTTAGCGGTGTATTTTGGTTCGCTATAACATAAGCGGTGATAAGAGCGGATAGCTGACACCCCGTTCCTGTTATACTGCTCATCATAGGATGGCCATTAAAAATGCAATATGCCAGTTCGCCATCCGTTACAATGTCAATGGCACCAGTAATCGCCACCACAGCACCAGTTTTCTTTGCAAATGTTTTAGCAAATTGCACTGCTGGTTCTAATGTCTCCTTGGTAACACTATCCGATATATCTGCATCCACACCTCTAGTCGTTCCTTCCCCAAGGGCAAGGGTTTTTATTTCAGAGATATTTCCTCGAATTACAGTAAATTTCACTTCTTTTAACAACTCATTTGCAGTTTTTGTTCTTAGGGCTGAAGCACCTGCCCCCACAGGATCAAGTACAACAGGGTGGCCAAGTTCATTCGCCTTTTTACCCGCACAAAGCATCGCTGGTATGGTTCGTGAATTCAGTGTTCCAATGTTAATATTAAGCCCTCCACAAATGCTTGTAATTTCTTCTACCTCTTCGAGATCATCTGCCATTATCGGAGAGCCCCCACAGGCAAGAAGAATATTCGCACAATCATTGACCGTTACATAGTTAGTGATGTTATGTACCAATGGGCAAGCAACTTTTACATTTTGTATCATTTCTTTTAGCATCGTTATGTCTCCTTACATTTCCATAAATAGTTTGTAACTAATCAAGTCTACATCCTTCATAGTCCCAAGATGTACACAAACCACAATATGCATGTGATTTGGCGCAAGCTATTCTTGGGGTTAAAAATTGCTTACAGCAATTTTACACAGAATACGTGCAAAACACTCGCGGGATACTACCTACTGAATCGTTACAATATTTTCAAAACATTCGTTCTCTTAATAGCTCCGATAAAACCTGCTGAGAGGATTGCACCTGCTGCCGTTGAAATAAAGAACGGTATAATATATGCATAAAATGCAATACTTCCAGCACTTTGACCCATGAACAAGATAGCAAATGGATAGGCACAAAGTCCGCCAAGTATAGCAGTTCCTAATACCTCTGCAAGTAAGGTAAATGTCATGTTCTTTGTTTTCCAGTAAATCACCCCACATAACAAGGCCCCAAACATACTTCCTGGGAATGCCATCAAGCTACCAAGACCTATCATATTCCGGATAAGGCTTGCAACAAATGCAACTCCTATGCCATACCACGGTCCTAAGATGACTGCGCATAAAATATTTACCATATGCTGAATCGGAGCACATTTGCTACTAAACACTGGGAAGGAGAATAAACTACCTACTACTGCTACCGCACACAGAATTCCTGCAATGCATAATTTTTTTGTTTGATTATTCTTCATACGAAAGACTCCTTTGCATTGAAAAGTGAGAACGGCAATCACAGCGTCGTTCTCCCAAAAACTATACGAAATCAAAAAGATTCCGTAGGGAAAAGGTCGGTCAAAGCTTACTGGCTTCCTCTCACGCCGGAACACGGCTTCCCATCGCTGTTATATACAAGACATGAGGCGCTCCCCTCTGTCCGCCCGATCTTTATCGGGATACCGCTCATCACTTCCTTTCATTTGGAGCTTTCTTTGCTTTCAATAGACTGAAAATGAGCAAAAAAATAGGAGATACCTTTTGCGATATCTCCGTAAAAATCAACTATGACTTCCTACGGCGGCATTATCCGCATCAGGTAAAGGGTCGAAGTTGATTACTTCCTCTCAGCCTGCTAACACAAGCTCCCCTGTAATTTCATTTATTTAAACACATAAACTTCAAAATGTCAATTATTTTTCATAAAATGGCAACATAACGAGTAAGCAATAAAAATAAGAATACTATGATTAAAGTTATCTCAGCCCAACGGATATAAGATGATGGAAAGACTTCTTTTACAATGCCCTCACATAGTTCACAAGCTCCAATGCATATTTCTTATCTGTGTTATCGGAAAATGTAACTGGCTTTTTCGTTACCATCTTTACTATAAACTTTGAAAAGAACCCCATTTCCTTGGGATTTAATCCACCTTCCATATAAAAGAAAGGAATATCTGCTAGCTTATTCGTCTCAATGATTGCTGCTTCACATTCACCTTTTTTAGAAAATCCAACACCAAACGTCACTAATTTTTTTAGTGGCATTTTGCGAATAGCCTCAAGGTGGCTTATCATATTTCCCATGATCCACCCACCATAAATAATAAGATCCTGTGAGGTGACATCCTGCTGTGTCACTTCTTTTGCGGATTTAAGCTCACAGGAAAGTTCCTGTGCGATCCACTGTGCATACTTCTTTGTAAATCCCGTTTTGCTTTGATAAACCACTAACATCTTCATAATTTTCCTTTCTTATATACAGGTTTTGTATATTTTTAAAACAGTGTTACATTTCTTTTAAGTTCTCATCTAATTGCATCAAGGTCTCAATCGTAATTTTTAATTTCTCCATATCAACATTTCTGTAGAGCTGTTTTATAAATAAATTACTTGGTTCCGCGTAAAAATCATCAAACTCTGCAGCTTTTTTAGTCACTACGATTCTCTGTTTTCGCTTATCCACTTCATCTGGAACAAAATCAACGAATCCTGCTTTCTCTATCTTTAATAGCATCTGCTTTACATTTTGATGAGAACTCCCTACCGTATCTGATAATTCCTTTATTGTTGGTGGCACATCAAACATTTTTATACAAATTAGTAAAAAACATTGCTTCCAACTAATCTTCTCAAAAAAACTATCTCCTTTTGCTTGAAGGCGGTTGGAGAATGCTGTGATTTGCCCTATGAAAAAATGTGCGTCATCAATTCCTTTAAAATCAAGTTGGTTATCCATAATATTCATGCCTCTCTGTGGTATCTGCTTGTGTATACTGCTGATATCATTAAGTATACAGAATCTTTCTACGTATATTTTTTGACGATTATTTTTTTAACATTTTATTATGTGGCTTAAATTATGTTTACTCTCCCAAAGAAGAAAGGAAATATATTACATATAGTACGTAATATATTCCCTTTCTTCTTTTTTGTCAACATATTATTTTAAAAGCTTACCTATAAAAGTTGATTTAAATCCTCATCAGAATAATCTTTATTGTTTATTAAGCTAACTTATCCATTTTGCTAGTATGTCAAAAATGTAAAGCCCCATATTTTAAGATTTTCCAAAACGTTTTTTCTTCTATGTAAAAACATGTTATTTTAAGATTTACAACACAAACCCTTTCTTTTGTGTTAAAATCAAATAAAAGACATTTATAAAGCAAATCTAATTTTAATATCAAATGAGAAATGGAGCTTAGAATGAAGTACTCAACCAGACTTAGTGATACGATTCATATGATGGCATTTATCTATATTAATCCTAAAAATGATTTAAGTAGCAATGCAATTGCCGTTAGCATTCATACCAATCCATCTTATGTAAGACAGTTAATGATGGCTTTGAGAAAGGCAAATTTGCTTAGCAGTGTGCATGGACATGCAAAACCTGAATTAACGAAATCTCCAAAAGAGATTACCCTACTTGAGGTTTATCACGCAGTTGAAGGAAATAAACCTCTACTTCATCTAGATACAAACACCAATCCAGATTGTAATGTAGGTGTGAATATTCAATTCACTTTACAGGAGTATTACAAAGAAGTTCAAGAAGCTGCAGAATGTAAAATGCAAAAGATTACATTAGATGATATTATTCAAGGCTTTTATAACAAGGTTGGTGATCAAAAATTAATCTGGGATTAAAAGTGAAAGAAAGCATCCATATATACATTTCTACTACCAATAATGTATATATAGATGCTTTTACATCCTCTGCCAGGTGGCAGTATCTATATTATTTTAATGAAAAAAATATCTACTAGATCCCCATCTACATTGAATTTCTAATTATGTTCAACGTTTTTTTAATCCACAGGCACTTGACATACCAGATCCTGCGCCAACAACAATAGCTTCCGCTTCGTTTATCAATCGTATTATCTCTTTCAAAGATTCTTTGTTTATTTCTTTATTCAGTGAACTCACCATATGGTGGTCTTTTGGGATACGTAGTATAAAATCTTTTGCTAACATTCCATTGCCTCTGCTAGATCTCTTAGGATTTTTGTTATGTCTCCATCCAACCCATAGGACTTATTCACAATCTGATCAGGTATATAGATTTCTCCTTTGTTTATCGTCACATAGACAGCCTGTGGTTCCCGAGCAACAAGATTCATTAGTGGAGCTTTTATCATTTGATTTCTCCACCCGATTCCCAGTTCTAAGACTACCAACTTCTGATTTTTGTATTTATTTATAAATTGTTGAAACCTAATATTTGCTGCATCATCTGGAATAAATGCATCATTTACTGCTACATGTAGCATCATTGGTCCTCCGCATTTTGGGCATTGCGGTACTAGACTAGAAGGAATTTTACCATCACTCTCCTGCGTTGCCATATCACGCAATAGATGAAATGCAGGATATAAATTTTTATGGCACGGCTTTTCACATTGCATATATTTCCAACTGCCTTCGATCTCATAGATATTCTCTGCATTGAAACCAGCTAGTTCAAAATGATTTTCTCCATTGGATGTTACCATAAAATACGGTTTCTTACCTATGATTCTTTTTAATGCATCTGTGTTCTCACTTCCTGTATAATTACCACTGTAATGGTGAGCCAAGCGACTGGAAAATGCCCACTTTACTTCCTCTAAGGGATATTTTGCAGAATAACCCTGTAGAATGTTGTGAATTCCATATTTTCCTCTAAAATCTCCAAACAGTTCAACAAATGCCTGATTCTCTGCAAACAAATGCAATCCCTCTGAAATAGAGAATCCGTTGCTGGCGCCGATCAAAATAGCATCCGCATTCTGTATCTTTTCTATCAACTCCTGAACTTGCTCTTCATACGTATATTGAGTCATAATATCTCCCTTTCATTACATTTACATCGATGTTGTTATTATATTAATAACATCAATTAAGTTTATCATCTCGATTTACATTCGTCAAGTTGCTGTTATATTATTTTTAACATCATGTGTTTTCACTGAAATATTAAATAGCCGGTCTCACCAAAAGTGTGACCGGCTAAACGAAACCATATCTATTTTCAATTTACTTACAAATGTATCGTTTAAATTGTACTATTCTCCTGTTGAAAAATTAATTGTTCAACAAATTCGGCTGCATCCCTAACACAATCCGGGCATGAACGAAGCACTTTTCCTGTATCTATGCCTTTTAGTTCTTTACAGGTAACTGTACTGTTACGTTCTTTAAAATGTTCCATAATTTCTCTTGAAAGCTTCATAGATAACGCTTTGCTGTCTGGTTTTTCAAGATTAGCTGTGCTTTTTTTCATTCCAGCTAGGATACATGCACCTGCTACTGCCCCACAGGTTCCTTCCATATTCCCCATTCCTAAGCCCAAACCTTCTGTCATTTTAAACATGATTTTCTCATCTAATCCTACTAAGTCACAATAGGTACAGGCAACCGCCTGGGCACAATTATAACCTTTACTTTTCTTTTCAACTGCCTCTTCAATTCTTGATTGCATAATTTTATGTCCTTTCTTTTGTAATATTCTAGCTATAATTTTCGATACACTATAATATTTTCTTTTCTATTTTACCATTTCCAAATCTATTTTCCACATTTATTTCTAGAACTCCATATGTTGGCAGAGCCGTTGTCCCAAACCATAAATCTGTATTTGTGTCCCCATAGGTTTTATTGGTTCTAAGTATTTTTTCGATTTGAGTGAACCTTTATAAGTCAAATTAAATAATTGCAGAGTTATTGTGTTTGTTCCATCACACAAACATTAATAATGAATATAAATGAAACCTGATAAAAATAATGAATGAATTTATCTTATCAGGTTTATTAAATATTATAATACTGTTACTCTTTAACTAAATCCAGCTCTTTCAGCCATATATTTGCAGATGCGTCACTTGGCATTCTCCAATCACCTCTTGGAGATAAGGAAACTGAACCAACTTTAATTCCGTCTGGCATACAAGAACGTTTAAATTGCTGTGTGAAAAAACGTTTATAAAAAGTTCTCATATCCTTAAATATACTTTGCTTATCAATTTTATCAATATTTTCACCTTTTCTAACTGCCTGTAATTCCAATGAATTGACATATAAGTCGTATATTTTCTTAGGTCCAAACCCATATCGTAGCATGTAATATAAAATAAAATCATGTACTGCATATGAGCCTATAGCTTCCTCTGTTTTTTGAGCAATTGTTCCGTCTGGATTTGGAGGTAGCAACTCAGGGCTGATTGGAGTATCACAGATATCAAAAAGCGTCTCCCTAATACCATCATTCTGTTTTTGGACATAAGATTTAACAATACTTCTTACCAAAGTTTTTGGTATCGACGAATTTACTCCATACATACTCATTTGGTCTCCATTATAGGTACACCATCCAAGAGCTAACTCAGATAAATCTCCTGTTCCTACTACTATTCCATTATATTTATTCGCCATATCCATAAGAATTTGAGTTCGTTCCCTTGCCTGAGCATTCTCATAGGTTATATCATGAACATTCATATCATGCGCAATGTCTTGATAGTGTTGAATACAAGCATCTCTAATTGGTATTTCTAATAATGTGACATTCAATGCTTCCATTAGTTTCTTTGAATTTTCTAATGTTCTGGATGTTGTACCAAAACCAGGCATTGTAATTCCAATGATACCTTTCATGTCATATTTATTTAATTTAAATGCCTCTACAGTTACCATTAACGCCAGCGTGGAGTCCAAACCACCTGATATACCAATTATAGCTTTACTACATTGTATTTTTTTAAGTCGTTGAGCTAATCCAGTGATTTGGATATTCATAATTTCTTCAGAACGTCTATCTATATTATTTGGAACAAATGGTAATATAGACAATTCCCTATTTGATTTGAATTTATGAGATGCAGGTTCAAATGTTTTAACAACTATACGTTTATAGTCTTTCTTTTCTTGGACAATCATATAAGAACTGTTCACTGTCCTATCATTGATACATTTTTCTATATCAATTTCGCCATAGGTTATCTCTGTATTACTTAAAAATTTAGATTCCGATATAACATGACCATTCTCAGCGATAATACAATGCCCTGAGAACGCATTGTCTGTAGTAGACTCCTCCGATGTTGCAGATGCATATACATAACCACACATGCACCTTGCAGAATGCATCCTCACTAAATCTCTTCGATATTCTGATTTCCCAATCGTTTCATTACTTGCTGAAAGATTTACTATGATATTAGCACCATGCAAACAATGATAGGAAGACACAGGTATCGGGCCCCATAAATCTTCACACACCTCAGCACCGATAACTGCTCCTGTTACTTCATCTTCAATAAGTAAATTTGTTGTAAACGGATACGTAACCCCTTTCATGGTCAATTCATCGTTAATTCTATCAAATGAAGGTTTAAAATTTCTTGATTCGTAAAAGACACTGTAGTTCGGGATGTAGGTCTTAGGTATTACTCCAAGAATTTTCCCCTTATGAACTGCGATTGCACAATTAAATAATTGATTATCCTTTCTTAACGGCATTCCTACAAACATAATTGGGTTATATTCGCTATTAGATTCTTCAACAAATCGAAACAATTCATTCATAGCACTATTTATTAATGTGGAATGATTAAATAAGTCTCCACAAGTATAACCAGTAATACAAAGTTCTGGAAATACTGCGATTCTTGTTTGCCTCTCACCACTACTATTTTTTATATTAACTTCATTGATAAGTTCTAACATTCTATCTACATTGTAACTTGGATCTCCAATTTGGATTGACATAGGTGTTAATGTAGCTACTTCAATGATTCCGTTATTTATAAAACCATTCATTAATTTCAACTCCTTTTTTCAATGACTGAAATAAAATGTACTATATTCCGCATCAGCCACTGAAATATTTGCTGTTACCGGTGACACTTTTCAAATCCATCCTTATATTACTTCCTCTTTTCTAGTATCATGTAAGAGACTCATTTTCATTTCATAATATTCCGGAGTCATATCTATATAATGTTTATGTGGATTTTCAAAACGCTGTTCTTCTGGCCATATTTCTTTTTCTAGTTGTAGTTTCACATATTCCCGAATTTCTTCTAGTTTTTTTTCTTTTTCTACTCTTTCCCCATTCTTTACTACAAGTCTTTGGAGTTCCTTCACAGTACAATCGGTGAAGTAACGATTCTTCCAAGGCTTTTCTGTATCTACATACCGATAAGGATGATTCATGTCAATTTGCTCATTCTCTCCTGCAATTAAATCAGCGATCGCATTTCCTTCCTTACAGTAAACACGATATACCTTCTTTCTACCTGGATTTGTTATCTTTTCTACTGTTTCTGATACTTTTATTCTTGGCTTGTACCTACCTTCTTCTTCTTCAACTGCTACTATTTTATAAACAGCACCAAATACAGGATCGCTTTTGGCTGTAATTAACCGCTCCCCTACTCCAAAACTATCAATACAAGCGCCTTGCATCATGAGAGATGCAATTGTATATTCATCAAGACTGTTAGATACAATTATTTTACAATCTTTCAGTCCCTCATCATCTAACATTTTTCTCACCTTTTTAGATAGATAAGCAAGATCGCCAGAATCCAAGCGAACTCCTTTCAACCTCTTTCCTAAAGGCTCTAATACTTCCTTGGCAACTCTAATGGCATTGGGCACCCCTGAATGGATAACATCATAAGTATCAATCAGTAAAACAGTTGCATCTGGATATTTCATTGCATAATTCTTAAATGCTTCATATTCATCTTTAAAATACATGACCCAACTATGTGCCATAGTTCCACTTACTGGAATCCCAAAATGCTGACCTGCTAAAACCGTTGCTGTACTGTTTGCTCCACCAATGTAAGCAGCCCTTGCTCCATAAACTGCAGCATCCACATTATGAGCACGTCTTGCACCAAAATCCGAAACAGCACGTCCTGCTGCCGCTTTTACAATTCTCTGGGTCTTAGTTGCTATCAATGACTGATGATTTATTTGAGTTAAAATGGCAGTTTCAATTAACTGCGCGTCAATCAGTGGAGCCACGACTGTTAATATCGGTTCATTGGGATACATAATGGTCCCCTCTGGAAAGGAATAAATATCTCCACCAAACCTGAAATGCCTTAAATAATCCAAAAAATCATCCTGGAATAAATCCAACGATCTCAAATATTCAATATCCTCATCATCAAAATGCAACTTCTCAACATATTCTATAATTTGTTCTAGACCTACAAAAATTGCAAATCCACCTTGGTCAGGATTTTTTCTATAAAACACATCAAATACTACTCGAGTATCATTATTTTCTTGTGAGAAATAACCATTTGCCATGGTCATCTCATATAAATCCATTAACATACTTAAATTTCTTTTATCAAACTGAGTCACAGGAATCTTCCCCTTTCAATATGATTTGGTAACTCCTCATGAATTCCATTTAGTTTTTTTGCCAAATCAATTAAATTTCTCGCTTCTTCATTTCTTAGAAACTTTACATCCAGCGCATCCGTACCTAATCGATAACGATCCAATGCATCGGCATCCTTAAATATCTGATATATTAGAATACCGTTATCCATAAATAGTCCTTCACTGGATATTCTATCTATTCCCACTTTGTCATCCAAGTCATGATAATACATAGCGTAATATGCTCTTTTATCAAAAAGAAGAGGATGATGATTACAGTATTCTTTGTAATACAAAGCTGCACGCTGACCATGTCCTACATCGTATCCGTCATCATATCGCCTTGAATCATGAAAGCATGCAGCCATGCATAGAGCATCTAAATCATCAGGACTCATATGTTTTATATCACCAATCAATAATGCAAAAAATAAAACTCTCTTACAATGCTCTTTGGTGTGAAGTTCACTTGTTTTTAACTGAAACTCTACCTCTTGTTCCATAAAAGAGCTCCAATGTAAATATTGCTCCCTGATAGAATCGTATTCTTTTTGTTTTAATATTTCTTCTAATGGCTTATCCACCTTTGTTATCTCCCTTTAAAATAATTGTGTGTTTTCTCAGTATGCTACACTCTTTTTTATATATTATTCTTATTCTTCATTGCTTCTTTTACATCAGCAAGCACTTTGGAAATATCTTCATGAAACGCCATTCCTTTATTCTTTAACTCCTCCGGCAATAGCGCATCTTTTGGATTAATTGTAATGTAATAAGCGTTTGGTAGGTTATAAGTGAGGTTCCAGAAAGGCTCCTGTATGAACATTGGTGTCATTCTTCCTACACCCAATTCTATAAACAATATCTTTTTCTTCTGATTATCCAAAACAAATTGCTGCCATTTCTCATGCTCTTCATTAAATTTTTTTCCCTCAAGAAAAACAAAAGAGCGAACCCATGGTTCCATTGGTTGACCGCACTTTGGGCACATCGGAAGCATTTCTGTTGGAATCTTTGTATCTGTAATTGCCTCGTTCATCTTATAAGTCATATCTTTATTATCATATATCTCATCATGACATCTTCGGCTACACTGATAATATCTCCAATCCCCTTGAATTGCGCTGATTTTCTGCTCTGGAACTATTCCTGTAAATTGAAAATCCTGATTTGTAGTAAGAATATGATAATTCTTATTTTTGATGATATCCATTAGGTCATAATACGTCTCTCCTGTTGGACTCTCATAAAGCAGATGAACCAATCTGGCAATAAATGCCCATCTTTCCTCTGGTGTACGATAATGATAATAGAATCCATTAAAACTACCTTCAAATCCATATTTTTTATAGAAATCTGCAAATGCTTCATGAAATAACTTATCTCCTTCATACCAGTGGGTATATCCCGCTGCTGCACTCATTCCGGAAGCTGCCCCTATCAATATCGCATCTGCCTCTTCTATCTTTTCAATCATTTGAATAATCTGCTTTTCGTAGCTTTTTTTTGTAATATCCTTCAATTTCATATATTGCTTTACTCCTATTTACTTTTATAGTTTTGTTGTTAGTTTAATTATAACAACTAGAGTTTATCATTTATGATGTTTCAGGTCAAGTGGTTGTTACTATATTTTTATCAACAAAAACCTAAAAGTAATGTAAAATTAATATCCAATTAACATTAAATACTTCATAAATGAAAAGTGCGAGTAGCTTTATAATGGAAATAGCATTAGATAGTTAGAGATAAATAAAAGTTTTTATAACAGATTAGAACCAGATGTTATTCTTGAACTAGAAGAACTTTAAAGATAAATAGGGAAAATTACTACGAACTGATAAAGTAGTAATTTTCCCTATTTAGAATTGAATTTTAATCACTAGTGGTTTCCTGGAACTTCCTTCTTTTCAATTCACTTTGATTCCAATTAATTTATTTTATAAACATATTGATAAAATCCCTGCATGTATGAATTAATCCTAAATTTTTAGTTCCTCAATTATACTCATGGTTAATACTGATTCCGAATTATCAATGATACAATCGCTCCGCTCCCATCTTTTCGATTTGAAATTTCAATCGTTCCGTTATGCTGTTCAGCCACCGATTTTGCAATATAAAGCCCCATGCCATAATGTTTTCCAGAGCGTTCTATCTTCTCTGTAAAAAACTCCATTGTGGCATTTTTAAGTCCAGCAACTGTAAAACCTTTACCGCTGTCTATTATGGTAAAAGTTAATACTTCATCACTTCCGGTTATTTTAAATTCAATTTTACTTCCCTCTTTCGAATACTCTACTGCATTATCAAAAATGTTTAAAACAGCTCTTCCAATAAGCACTACATCACCGTTAAATATTTCAGGCAGTTTGTCATACTCTATTAAAAAATTAATATTTTTTACATGACAAAGCGCTTTTACTTGTTTCTCAATGTCGAAAATAAAATCTTGTACCAAAAATGGTTGATTTTGAACCTTCGAAGAATCCTTTACTGTAGCGGCTGTCATAAGCAGTTCGATATAGTTTTCTATCTTCTCTGAGCTTCTTTGAATGTATTGCAATAACTCCTTATCTGCAGTTGATAAATCTGATTCTAACAGTAGCTCGGTATTACCCCTAATAATTGTTAACGGTGTTTTTATGTCATGGGCAATTGCTGAAATTTGCGTTGTTTTACTTTGTTCCAAGTCCCATTGCTGATTTAAAGAATCTGATAATGCTACTTTTAGTTCGCCTATGGATTGCAACACCGTATTTAGTTCTCGAATTTGTGTAGGAACTATTTCAAAATTTAAGTCTTTTTCTTTTATTAAATCAGTAGACTTAATAAGTGGAGCAAGTTCAGTCTTTATTTTTTTACTGAATTTGAAGGCAATAACGATTGCACTTAATATGAAACAACTAAAAAAAATAGCAATGGCCAATAGCTCAGGATTAGGAAAGAGTTTGTTCAACATGGGCGATGAAAAATGCGCTAACATATCATATTTTATAACTAGACTACTCTCATCCATGCGCTGAATATTTCTGTATTGGCTACTAGATAGTTTCGACTTTCCAAGCAGATACTCCCTTGTGCGTGATATCTCTTTTTCTGTCATGTTGCTATTTAAAGCCTCACCTGTTTTTCCAAACAATACATAAGTACTGGGGTAAGGAATCAAAGATGGATCAAAAACATCGCTTTGCATCAGTTGATCTTCTACCTTCTGCAGTTCTTGCTCGGCATAATTTGCCGGTAAAATTACCCCTTTTGCAAGTGCGTAGTAAAAGCTAAATATAATAGTTGCAATAATCAATATCATAACAACGCAAAATACAGCTAAATAACGCAAGAATATTCTATATAAAGAAGCAGCCTTCGGTTTATTTATTTCCATTTATAGCCTACCCCCCACACCGTTTCAATTGGGCATTTTGCATGTTTTGAAAATTTTTCTCTAATATTCTTCACATGTACACGAATCGCAGCAACATCACTTTCTGAATCAAAGCCAAAAGTTAGTTCTAAAATACGCTCTAACGAAAAAACCTGACCTTTGTTCCGTGCCAAAAGTTCGCAGATTTCATATTCGGTTTTAGTTAAGGAAATCAACTTATCATTTACCTGAATTGCCTTCTCAGATAAATCAAAGCGGACATCTTCAAGAACCAGTGTTTGATGACGCTCACGATGTTCTCTACGTAGATGAGCCGAAACTCTTGCACGCAATTCAGAAATACTAAATGGCTTTTTAATATAATCATCTGCACCGATGGTGAAGCCTTCCACAACATCCTGTTCCATTGTCTTTGCCGTCAAGAAAATGATTGGGCAGTCTACATCTTGTCGAATACTACGGCAAAAGGAGAATCCATCAATCTCTGGCATCATAACATCAAGTAATATTAGATCACATGCCTTAAAATCTTTAGCGGTTAAGCCAACTGCACTATTTTTACATGTAACAACATGCCCATCCCTAGTAAGTGCATTCTCAACTAATTTACATATGTCTATTTCGTCATCAACTACAAAAACATTCGCCATTTAGCCTCCTCCTGTTATCATTGGTTTCAGGTTAATCTTACATCAATTTAGAGTTTATCTTTATTATCAAGTTTTCGTCTCTCATCTGAAATATATGTTTCAATCTCTATCATTTTATCTTCTCCTGACAAAGATTCAGACGGTTTTGCCACATGGAATTCTCCGTCTACATCAATTACAATTCTTTTATCCTTAAGTTTAAAAATGTTTCCAAACCGCACAATATAATATGTCTCTTCTGGAATTCCCTTTTTTATTTCATTCAAATAATCTTTATAAGAAACAATACTAGACGTTTTTAGTATTTCATATTCTTTACTTAAAAAGCTTAAATTACTTGTAACACCAATCCATATACTTATATCTTCTCTTCGAACAGTTTCATTTAAGATTATATAAGTTCTGTTTTCAAATGTAAATTGTCGCGCATTACTTTCTAAAATTTCACCTTTTGACTTATCAGCGCGTCTATTCTCCTGCAATTTTTCTAATACTGAACACCCAGTAAATACAAAACAAGAACATAACATTATTATATTTAAAATATTAGTCTGTTTCATTTCTACCCTCCCATTGTTCGCTCCATTTTTTTATAACTATAAGGACGATTGCACTTGATATAAACAGGAATAAAAATCCTTTTTTGACTCCGAATTGTTCTACAAAAGATACATTTGTTGCTTGACATTCCACAAGAATACTGCAAAAGCGTGTTGCAATGCTCCAAGGAAGAAATGGCCACACTAGATCACCTAGCCCTGTTAAAAGCAGTGCAGAAAGTAAACTACCAACAATCCCAACGCCAATGCCTATTCCTTTTCCATAAACAAAAGCTAAAATATATTGAAACATATATAACGGTAGATTTCCCAAGAACAAAAGTATGGCTGCTTTAAGATATAACGAAATCGGTAAAGATACATTCCCCATTATGCGAAATATAGTTCCAAACCCTAAAACTGCAACAAAAGAAGATAACAGTCCAAACATCAGTAATACTGTAAGTTTGGCTAGATGGGGGGTATATTTTTTACTAGGCGTACTAAGAATCACTTGAAATGAGCCTGCTTGCAGTTCCTGTTCAGATGCCATTCCCGTAATAATTCCTATCAAAAGTGGAAATGCCATTGATAGCACTTGCAAGTAGGCCGATATCTTTTCTACTTCATTCCATGGCGAAATTGTATAGTAGGTAAGAAATGCAAAGGCACCTAAAAACGGAATAAGGAGATGGACAACCAACAAGCTTGAATGCATCACTTTATAGCCATCGGATTTTATACTTCTAATATATTGCTTCATGATTACACCTCACGCTTCCGAAACCATAGTGAAGTAACGATTGTTAGCAAAGCATACAGAACGACAGTGATTAATACCCCCGGGAAAATCACAGCAGCATCGGCCATTTCACTGCCTGGCTCTACTTGTAATCCATTTGGCAGCACTCCAATAGTGGAGCACATAAGTCTTGCTGGAATAGAAAACGGAACCCACCAAAAGCTTTCCACCGCACAGATTACTGCAACGCCGAAATTGCACAGTAAGCTAAACAGCACTGCAACAAATGCTCCGATTTTCTCCGTTATAAACATCCAAAGTGGAATTTGCCATGCAAAGGTGACAAACAGCAATACGCTGGCCCAAAGGCTAGATGCAACAGTGATTGCATGACCAAATAGCACTGCACCAACGGTTACACCGACAAAGAAGATCATACAAGTTGAAAATAGGTACAACGTATTCAATATGATTTGTGCTAACCAAAGCTTATTTTTCTGCACAGCTATCCCAAATAGACCGTGTCTGTTCTTTTTTTGCTCTCTTGTCACTGTAGAAGTTGAAAACATCGTAAAGCAGCCTGGCAAAAGCATTATATACCACCAATTATAGGCCCCACTTTGTAGATTTCTTCCGCCCATCAGCACAAAGGCCAGTAAAATTGTTAGTAGTGGGGCAAGCCATAATAGCACTTTGTTAAAACTATGCTTCTGCTTCAGCCATTCTGCCTTGACAAAATTAAGCATTCGGCTCACCTGCCTTTCGGACAACATCCATAAATAATGCTTCCAGATCATTACTAGTATCAATATTGTCTTGATACATTAGTTTTCCGTTAGCAATAATACCTATGTGATCAGCAATTTGTTCCACTTCCGATAATATGTGACTGGAAAGAATAACTGTTATACCTCGTTTCGGAAAAGAACGAATTAGCTCACGAAGTTCCCCTATTCCAATGGGGTCAAGACCATTTGTAGGCTCATCCAAGATAAGAAGTTTAGGATTGTTTAACAACGCCATGGCAATGCCAAGTCGTTGCTTCATTCCCATTGAAAAATGACCTGCACGTTTTTTCCCAGTATTTGTGAGATCTACAATTTTCAGAACCTCATCAATACGACTGTCCGGTAAACCATAAATTAAAGTTCTTACCTTTAAATTTTCATGAGCAGTCAAATTTTCATATATTGGTGGCGATTCAATAAGTGAACCTATCGAAAGCAAATCGTTGCGATCCCATGGTTTTCCATTAAAATAAATTTCTCCCGAAGTTGGTGTTATCATTCCCGTTAATATTTTTAATAAAGTAGATTTTCCGGCACCGTTTGGTCCAAGCAGCCCGTATACTGAATTCTCCGTTACAGAAATTGAGATATTATCATTCACTTTTTGTTTTTTGTAATTTTTGCATAAATCGTGCGTTATTAATATATTTTTCATAAAAAAATCCTTTCCTCTTGTGATAACCAAAGGATAAAGGATATTTATAAAGAATCTATAAGTTTTTTAAATTTACTTTAAAATATGAAAACATCAAATTGCTTTCGTAAAACCTCCTTGGAGTGCAGATTCTGAAGTTTCAATTTACACGATTGCCTAACCAATATATAAAGGACATTCACACGGAATGTCCTTTATTATTGTTGACCTATGACTTCTTTGATTGCTAAAACCAAGAAAAGCGAAGCTGATTTATTGGATAAGTGTGTTATTAATCTACTATCTCAAACGTAAACACAACGGGGTTTACAATATTTTCACTAAGCGGTGACACATCAACAGACTTAATCTTCAGTTTTATTCCTAACGCTTTTTGGTATTCATACAGACGCCCACCTGCGCATCTCTCAAAATATGTTTCAATTGATTCAGGAAATTGAAACATCCCTTTTGGCGCATGTTTGTAATATCCATGCTTACAAGCAAAGGTAACCGTGATTGTATTATCATCATTGAGAACAGCTTTTCTGCCAAAGGTATTTGTAAATAGTTCCAGCCTTTTATCCAGGGGAATATCCGCGTGTTCAAGGGCGAAGGCTTTGCGTTCTTTATCGTACCCAGTACCACTACAACTTCCATGTTGCTCGAATAACCGAAAGCGTTGCTCCTTGGTGAGTTGTTCATCCATTGCTTTTAAAAATTTCTCCTCGCATTCGTTCCCCTTATATGTTAGAACAATATTCTCAAACAAAGGCAATATATCCTCAGGAATTCCATTTTTACTCATTCGCATACTTTTCAGCATAGTTTTCATTTACATCGTGCCTCCTATTTCATATCCATCATAAGATTAGATAAAGCGATTCATTATATCCAAAATTAGTATATCATACCAAACTTTTCTTTACTACGACTTGAACATGACATCATTTTACACCTATCGCCTATTATCGACAAATGCCATCTACATTTTGAAATGATTCATTCAAAAAGGGGTATGGTATATGCATGTAAACAAAATGAAAGGACATTCAACTGAATGTCCTTTCATTTTATTAAATATGTAATACCTAACAGATGTTCGTTAATTTACTTTTTTTCAATGTTGTAAGAATTATTGTTATTATAGTAACTAGAAATTCTGTAATAACAAAAGCTAACCAAATACCTGTCATTTTCAACATAGTACTTAATATAAGAACCAAAGGTACTATTATAATGCATCCACGTGTAATGGATACAAGGAAGGCATCCTTTGCTCTTTCTGTTGCACTTAAATACGCTGCCATAATAATATTGACACCAGCAAAGAAAAAACCAACGAAATAAATACGAAGACCCGTTTTCGCTATTTGAGCTATTTCTATATTCTTCTCACTATTAAAAATTCCAACAATAATATCCGAATTATTAAAAACAATTATATAAATAAATGTTGCTATGCTTAGCGAAGTAATTAATGCATATTTCATTGTTTTCTTAATTGCATCATAATTTGCCATACCATGCCCATTGCTTACAAGCGGTTGTATCCCTTGTGCAATTCCAGTAAATATTGAAACCCCTACAAGTGCTATGTTTGCTACAATTCCGTATGAAGCAACACCTAAGTTACCTTCAAGTCCAAGAATGACTAAATTAAACGTTATTAAAACTACTGCAGAAGAAAGTTCTGTTATAAAAGTTGATAAACCTAAACTAAAAATATCACATATTGAACGCAAACGTAATTTACATCTTATGTATTTAAAGTTATTTTTCCCTTTCATAAAATGTATCGACAGTATACCAACACTAATGATTGGAGCAAGTCCAGTTGCAAAAGCAGCACCAAACATCCCCATACCAAATGGAAACATGAATATATAATCCAAGAAAATATTCGAAATACTACCAGTCAACATTGCTATCATAGACAACTTTGGATTATTGTCATTACGAACAAACGCTATCATAATATTATTCATAATAAAAAATGGTGCAAAACAAAGGATTGTATTTAAATAAGTCTTTGTTAACGGTAAAGTAACAGGGTCCGCTCCTAATATCATTGCTAATGGCTTTGAAGCAAATATTCCGATTAATACAAAAACAAGTCCTAAAAGAATTCCTAACATTACACTAGAAGAAAATACTGCATTTGCTTTCTTATCATCATTTTGAGCTTTTAATATACTGTACCTGGTTGCACCACCAATTCCAATCATTAGACCAGTACCATGAATCACACTATAAATCGCGATAGAAAAATTAAGTGCTGCCACCCCCGTTGCTCCCAAGGCTTTTGATACAAAAAAGGTATCCGCAAGGATGTAACAAGAAAGTCCTATCATACCAAGAATGTTCAGACTTACGTATTTCATGAACTTTTTAAAAATATCTTTTTCCACTATAAAATTCTCCTTTTTTAATTAAAATAGGCATTGATCCATCCACAAAACCCATAACTAAAATAGGTGTCCTATAACATCCCTTCTACGACCTATCGGAATGTTTAAGAACACCTAATACAACTTTACCCGGTGGCAAAGTTAAGCTTGATTTATTAAATTAATTCTAATCTTATTATAGTTCCTTTAAGTTGTCAATACGATTTTCCTAGAGTACTTAACGAACATTTGCCAAGCCTTTGTGGGCTTTTTTCATCTCATACATCATTTTATCCGCTTTTTCAATCAATTCTTCAGGCCCAGTCCCATCTTCATGAAAGTGCGATTCATACAAAAAGGCTATCGGCATATGAATGTCGACAGCCTAAAGAATCCTTTGGGTTACTTTTTATTAATTCGAAACTAAAAAAGCCTTTTTAACCAGTTTGATAACACTCTCTACAACTAATCATTTATTTTTGGGCTTGTAATTAACTTAGAAACCTCATAATACAAAAATTAATAAACCATATAAGTAGGATGCCAACTAATACTATAGTACTAATTAGCAAATTAGGAATCTCCTTACCTATATACATTGCCCCATCTACTTCAAAAGATTTTGCTAACCAAAAGAAAATGACTATCGTAGTACCTATTAAACCAGCTATTATATTTGAGTTAAAAGACAAACGCAAACTAGCAATTTCATTAATGATGTAGTTTACAATTACTAATAACAGAAAAGCAATGATACTAGGTAGTACAACACCCGTGAATAAAGTACCACTCCAATATTTTGTCTTCATATGTGTTTTGTAATAAACTTCTTCCGTTAACAAAATAGTAATAAAATTAATAAATATTCTTATTACAATTCTCATTATTTTCTCCTAATATTTTTCTTTTGTTCCTGCTTTAATATTATCAAAAATTATTAATTATTAAAGCAGGTACAATAAAAGTATATGTTGTTTTACACATTTTGTATATTATGATTATTTAATAAGAATTTAATAATTAATTAGTCATATAGCCAAATAGCACTAAAAAGATGTACATTTTCAATGAAAGGTCTTTTTCCTTGATTACTATTTAATAAATTTCGATATTGAGTTTTTATATTGATTGATATTTTCATTATTGATTTTATTATGATTGTTCTTAGTATCTTCATTACAAAAAGCATCAAGATTTAATTCTTAATGCCTTTCTATTATATCTTTTATTAATTTATTATGTTTTTTACTAATTTATTTTCTATTTTCTATCTACTCGAGTAAAGTTCTCCCTCAGATCAATGCATGTATTTTATATATACTCAAGCATGCCTGCATCGATTCTCTCTCATAAACACATTTAAGTTATATATTAACAACGCAAAATTTTATCCATCTTCTTACCTTTCGCCAGTTCATCTATTAATTTGTCTAAATACCTTATTTCACGCATCAATGGATCTTCAATCTCTTCCACTCGTACCCCGCAGACAACACCTTTAATTAAGAATCTTGATGGATTTAGTTCCGGAGCTTCTAAATAAAATGTTTCAAAATCAACTTCTTTTTCTAATTGGTCAACTAATTCTTCATGGGTATATCCAGTGAGCCAGCATATGATTTCATTTACCTCTTCCTTGGTACGGCCTTTCTTCTCAGCCTTAGCAACATAATAAGGATATACACTTGCTACACTCGTTGTAAAAATACGATGTTTTTCCATCTTAACCTCCTGCTAATCGAATCAATACTATCTGATTTCTCTTAGATATGTTAATTATAATAGCTTTGCTAATTATAAGATTATTTTAATTATAATTGTACTTTTTAATTATCAAATTCCTCTAAAACTTTCATTAATATTGGTAATGCTAAATATAATGCTTTTATATTTGCATCCAGCATTCTGTACTGCCATGTATTATCTGCTAATTTTGTCTGAACTTTTTCACTTTTACTAATTAGAGAATTTATTGGTGCAACTGCCCCATGAAAATCTTCTTTTGTAAAAGTAGCAACTACATCTTTATTTTTTAGTTCCTTCGTTATTAAAGACGAGGCTATGTAAAGTGCCTTTATTCGATTCCTTAACAATGTATATTGTGAAGTACCTTCTGCAAACTTTTGTTGTGCTTTCTCACTTTTTTCAATCATGGAAGATATTGCATTAAGTGCATCCTCCATCTCTTTATTCTTAGAATCGTCCACTAACTCTTCCCTCCTGATATGTTACATGTTTCATTGTAACAGATTTAGCTATTAAAACAAACTGGGCACTCTACGCCAAATAGTTAAAACATTGAGTGCCTTGTTTTTTAGTAAATATATATTTATTGTCCGTATGTGGCTAATATCTTTCTTTTAATAATTTCTTCAATTCCTTGAATTAATATATCTTTCTCATCAATGTTACTATAACTAACATTAACGCACCCTTTTCCCTTTCCTGGTTTCTTCAATTTTTCTTTTAATATAGAAATGTATTCAAAATCCATCGAGTGCATGGAAAAATGATTTTTGGCAGGCGAAAATGCAATATAATTACGTAATTTTCCGCTTCCTAATTTATACGTTGGCATTTTAAATGATATAACTTCCTCTAATTCCGAATGGTTTTTGCGCATATAATCTACAAAAAACTGCATCCATTCTTTTTGCTCTCCAACTAATCCGTCAATATAAGTATTTACTTCCAAATGTTTATCATCCATAATATTATTCTCCTTAATAATTATATACGCTCTCGAAATCTCTATACTTTTGATTTAACTAGCTTTCAGATTCCTTATAGACGTTTTCTATAACATCAATTCATACACTCGTACTTCGTGTAAACGATAGCAAACTGGTATCAATTCCTCTTTTCTTTCAATAGGAGCTTCAAAATTAAAGCTTCGAACTCCATATATATCTCCTATGTTTTCTAGATTAATAAACTTTTTAATAATATCATCTTTGCCTGTTCCACGAATAAAAGCATTCAGATAAGCCTCTTTTAGTTCAAAGCCTTGATTCTTATACCACTGGTTGGACATTTCATCATCTTGTGTCCATACTTCTACACGTTTGATTCCGATTTGAATTAATCTATCCTTCACTATTTCAAAAAGTTGTCTTGCAACTCCTTTATTCCTATACTCTGGTAAAACACCCAAATGCCATATAGTAGCACCTATGTCACCTTTTATATAGCAAACATCACCTATAGATGTCTCATACTCAACATCAATGAATCCCACGATTATACCATTTTCTTCTGCAACTAAACTGATTGAAGGGTTCTCATAAGTTTCTTTTTCTTTTTTAATATCATCAAAATAGGAACAATCTAAAAATGATATAACTCTGCATCTTATCCAACCTTCCTCATCCTCTTTTACATAATCTCTAAATATCATTCTCATTCTCCTTAAAATTATTATAGCCATTTTTTAGTCAAACTTTTATGTACAATATAAAGGCAAAGCACTCCACAATGTTAGTTCAGCGTGGTTACCTTTTTCCCTGAATGCAGGCAACTCCTGAGTTGTAAACAGAACGGATGACATGAAAATAAAATACATAAATGTCCTCTTTTTATATTTTATCAATTCTTGGGATTCTTGAAAAGGACCATTCAACGTAAAAAAAGGGTTGCTAATGATAGTACTTCTGCAACCCTTATAACTCAACTCCCTATTAACTTCATCCATATTTGTTTCATAGGATTATTTTACCAAAAATTGTAATTAAAAAAACAGCTCTAACGTCATCGTTGGTACAGGTGCAACGCACCTACACCAACAAACTGACATTAGAGCCAAAAATCTATCTATTTATTTATAAAAGTTTTCATAAAATCGTATTGAACTAATAACACTATCACATATTAAATTCTTCACAAATGCATCGTTTTATCACATTTAAAGTTTCTATATCCGCACCTTTTGGAACAAAACTATTTTTCCTAATATCCCGTCCGAAAAGAAAGGTATATATAACTCCTGCCAACAGATACCTGCCATAGATCATATCCATATGATACCCATCTCTACAAAGTGATTTTTCACCAAGCTCATAACGAAACGGTGACTTTTTTCTTGCTCTTTGAATTACATCTGCACTGGGAATCAATCTCATACCTGTTTTTTTAGATGCCATATTATAACATTTGCTTAATTTTTCATGCATTTCCAGCTGACTGCAATGATATCTTCCAAACTCACTGTGATTACTATCAATTTCATATGCCCAAGTTTTATGTAATAAATATTCCGCCTCTGGACAGTTGGATTTAAAATAGTCTAACAAGTGATTTAAATAAGGAAAATAGGATTCTTCAACACCACTGTCATGACTGGCTTGCTGTGTTATAATATAATTCCATTTTTCTTCTTTCAGAATCTCATTTATGGATACGTAGCGCTCCGTTGATTGTCCCTTTGTTTCATATAAATAGTCTTTCGATTCGGTTAAAATATTACTCCAATGACGTTCTAAAGAACAGCCTCCAATATATAGATTTACTACCTTCATTTCTATGCCATCGGCTTTTGCCACGTCATCTAAATAATATAGCGCATCTTCTGAAAAGCTATTACCTACAGCAAGTAATTTGATTTTGTCCATATCTACATCCCCTATATTAATTCAAACGATACATATTCTTCCGTACTACTATCGGTACCAATAAATACATGGAACTCACCTTTTTCACTACCAAAGGTTGAATCCGCCTTATAAAATCGCAACATTTCTTCCGTGATTTTAAAAGTTACACATTTTGCTTCACCAGGTTGCAACTCCACCTTCTGATAACTTTTAAGTTCTTTTCTTGGACGAACTACACTTCCAACACAATCTCTGATATAGAGTTGAACGGTTTCAGTTCCCCCATATTCGCCTTCGTTTTTAATCGTAATACATGCATCTAGAGTTTCTCCCTCCTGCATTGTATCTTTACTTAACTTAAGGTCAGAATATTGGAACTTTGCGTAGCTAAGTCCATAGCCAAAAGGATAAAGAGGAGTATTTGGAATATCTCTGTAATTGGAACGATATTCTTTTCCACCGCTTTTTGGATCATAAGGTCTACCGGTAAAATACTCGTTGTAATGAACTGGTACTTGACCTACGCAATATGGGAAACTCATAGGTAGCTTTCCGCTAGGACTCACTTTTCCAGTAAGAACATTAAGAATCGCATTGCCACCCTCTGTTCCAGGCATCCACACATTTAATATTGCTTGGGATTTTTCTGATACTAAGCGTAAATCCAAAGGTCTGCCAGTAAAAAGTATTACCCCGATATTAGGATTTACTTCATAGATAGCATGGAGTAATCTTTCTTGCACTTTCGGCAATGTTAACTCTGCTCTGCTGGCAGCTTCACCGGACATACGACGATGTTCCCCTAATGCTAATATTACCTTATCTGCATTCTTTGCTGCTTCCACTGCCTCTTTTATCAATGTCTCCTGATCTTCTAGTTTCATCGCTTTACCATGAACCTCAGGAATTAAATTGATATCTTCTTCACCAAGAATGTCACATCCTTTGGCAAATGTCACCTCATAGTCCACTCTATATTTTTGTGCAGCATCTGCTATTGATACTGTATCTTCTGGTCTTCCAAGCATGGACCAGGTACCGTATATTTCCTTTTCATGAACAAATGGACCAATGAATGCTACCTTTTCTTTCTTATTTAATGGAAGAATTCCCTCATTCTTTAATAAAACAAAAGACTTTTCTGCCGCTTCTAAAGAAACCTGTCTATGTTCCTCACATAATATAATTTCTTTTTCCTTTTCCTCATCTGCATCTTTATATGGATTTTCAAATAAACCCAATTTATTTTTCAATTGAAGTATACGAAGAACTGCCTCATCTAATATTTCTTCCTTCACGGTACCATCTTCGATAAGAGAAGCAAGGTTTTTACTATAGATTCCTGTCATCATATCAATATCTACACCCGCATTCATGGCCAAACCTGCTGCTTCTTTTCGATCCTTTGCATAACCATGATATATCAATTCTTCAATGGCTGCCCAGTCAGATATTAAGACACCATCGAATTCCATCTCATCTCTTAATACATCTCTCATAAGCCATTGGTTTCCAGTAGCAGGAACTCCATTTAAGGTATTAAATGATGTCATTACCATTTCCACTCCGGCTTTTATGGCTGCTTCATAGGCTGGTAAATAATACCCTCTTAGGGTATTCTCTGAAAGTTCTACCGTATTGTATTCTCTACCAGCAGTTGGAGCACCATATGCTGCAAAATGCTTCACACAAGCTGCAATTTGGTATTCCTCTCCTACATGATTCCCTTGGAATCCTTCTACCATTGCAGCTGCAAAGTCGCTGTTTAACTTTGTATCCTCACCAGTGGATTCCATTACTCTTCCCCATCTAGCATCCCTAACTAAATCAACCATTGGTGCAAAAGTAACATGGACTCCAGAAACGGCAGATTCCTTTGCTGCTATTTTTGCGCATTTTTTTGATAACTCTGGCTCAAAGGTAGCTCCTTGCGCCAAAGGAATAGGAAATATAGTTCTAAATCCATTGATTACATCCAGCATAATTAACAATGGAATTTTATGAGGATGTTTTTCTATGTAAGCATCCTGTATTTCCTTATATTTTTTTGCACCCAATAAACCAATGATAGAACCCGCTTCTGAAATACTTTCCTCAGTGATTCCATTTTCTCTTATTGGGCCAGTAAGTTCTGCTTCATTTACGAAAAATCCACTGGTCACTTGCAACAGCTGATTTATTTTCTCCGTAAGACTCATATCACCAACTAATTTTTTTAAATTCTGTTGATCCATTGCACGTCCTTTCTCTTACACAATACAGTAATGTTTTATTCTATCGTCTATATCTTTTTAACGGAACCTCGTTTCATAATAACAGAGTCATACACGATGTGCTGTGATTTTTCCCCATTCATCATTCCCTGCAGCAGTGATACTGCAGACAAAGCCATTTCTGTTGCAGGCTGGTACACGGTATCCAAAGCCGGATTATAAAATTCCATCATTTCTATTCCATCAAATCCTATAATTGAGATGTCTTCCGGTATTCTCTTACCTCCACTCAGTGCCGCCTTTGCTGCTCCAATTGCCAATACGTCAGAAAAGGCAAATACAGCAGTCATATTCGGATTTTTTTGCATTAACTGTTTCATAGCCATAAATCCCGTACGAAAACCTGTACCACTTACAGGAAGTCCAGTAGATATCAAATTATGATCCACCGGAATACCGCTTTCCTCCAATGCTCTTATATATCCTTGATAGCGTAATATATTCGGAGTAACTAGAGTGTCTGAATCTTTGTATAAAAACCCTATATTCTTATGTCCCATTTCAATCAAGTATTTCGTTGCTTTATAAGCCTCTTTTTCATCATCAATAATTACACTGGAATAAAGTGCTGGGTCAACAAATCCTTCAGAACTTACAGTAAGAAGGACCGAGGGAATCCTAAGTTGTTTGAATTTTGCCTCAGTGTAGGAAGAAAAGGACCCACCCAAAATGATTACTCCACATAAATTACTATGCATAGACTCACTGATTGCAATATCAAGTTCATCTGAACTATCATCTACGTTCTGAATCAAAAGAGGATATCCTCTAGATTCCATTTCAATTTCTATGACATCCATCATCTTGATAAAAAATGGATTGGACATGTACTTGACAATCAACGCAATATTTTCAGATTGAGTTAATTTCAGATTTCGTGCGTTATTATTCGGGATATAATTATATTCATTGATTACATCCATTACTTTCTTTCTTGTCTTATCACTGACTTTCCCTGTTTGATTTATAACACGAGAAACTGTTGCAATACCCACGCCTGATAGTCTTGCTATATCCTTAATATTGATGTTTGCCATTATGTACCTCCATTATCAAGATTTTATTAGAGAAACTTTATCGAAAAGAGGCTGTTGCAAAACGCTATGTTATTGTTGTGCAACAGCTCTTTTTATTAGTTTGTTACAACAGGAGTGAAGGATGATAGTTGATTATTTAATTCTTCTATAACCTTATCGATTCCTGCCTTTGTTAACTGATTTCTGTATTCCTCAATTGCAGCCTCAACATTATCGGTCTTACCTAACATAAGCTGAATACCAAGTGTTGAATTTACGTTACTTATCGCTGAAAGTTCCGTACTTACCTTAGATGAATCAAAGCTAAATCCTGTGTAAGGGTCACTAAGATAAACCTTACTCCACTCAGCCATTTTTTCGTAACGACTTGGATGCTCTGTTTTCACTGGAATCTTAAATTCAGAGTTACTAAATGCCCATCCTGCAAATCCGCCTGCATCTACCTTTTCATCGTAACTTGCAGGTTTTTCAAGGAAGCCATCTGCAACTTGATATTGACGGCCTTCAATACCATACTGCCATAAATCATAGTAGGATTCATCTGTTAAGAATTTTTCAATCGCCATAACACATCTTTCAGCATTTTTTGAATTCGCATTTACAACTGTGATATCCTGTGCTGGTGAACTTTTCATTATTTTATTCGTAGTTTCACCAAAGTACCAAGCAGCAATATCTTGATCTGGTAATTGACCATGAATATTTGTATAGTTTCCTGTCCAGTCTCCTAAATGTGTTATGTAAGAAGACGATTGACCATTCTTATACATCTCTTTATCACCTGTAGACGCGGATAAAATATCCTTAGGCCAATAACCTTTTCCTTCCCATTCGTCTAACATTTTAACAAACTGTACAAATTCATCCGTAAATGCTGGGTGAACAATATCGTTAATGTTTTTGTAATCACGAGTTACTAAAAACATTTCTTCATTAGATATACCAGGAGCAGGTACCCAGTTTCCAGTTAATTCAACAAGCATTTTATAAAAATCTTTAAATATATTAGAATCACCATTAAAAGGATAAATGCCATTTGCTACGGAAGCGTCACAATATGCAATCATAGATTCTAAATCTGTAACTTCACTTATACCCCATTTTGCACAATTCGCTTTATTATATACAAATCCAGTATTGTTATAGCCTGAACCAAGGCTAGGTACTCCATAGATTTTACCCTCTGATGATGTTGCAGCCCAACTTGATGCTGGAACTTTTTCTTTCAATGTTGGAGTATACTTATCAATGATATTTGTAATATCATATAAAGAACCCTGTTTAGCAAGTGTGTAAAATGGTACAGCAGTAGTTGCTGAAGCATAGGCCATATCAAACTCTTCACCAGAAGCCCAAATGAGCGGATACTTTGTACCGATATCACCCCAATCGATATACTTAATTTCAATGGATGTGTTGATATCTTCTGTCAGCTTGCGATTGATTTCTGCTAAAATATCAGCGTTCGCTACCCCAGCGGAACCATAAAGATACAGGCTAAGTGTGACATGCTTCGATAAATCCACATTTCCCTCTGAATCATTGCCTGTTTGGTTTGTTTTTGCCCCTTTACTACATCCAGCTAATAGCACGGTAGTTAAAGTAAGGCACAAAATACTAGACACAACTTTTCTTAATTTCATACTTTTTCCTCCTTTTATTTTATAGTTCTTCTACTTATAAGTAAAGACTATAATTTTGATTTAAAATTACTCACCCTTTCACGGAACCCATGGTAAGTCCAGTTACAAAATACTTCTGTACAAATGGATACAGCAAGATAATTGGTCCTATCGTTAATACTGCCGTAGCCATCTTAACAGACTGTGTTGGCAATGATTGTATATCAATAACATGCCCCTGACTTGTTAAAGCCTCAATATTAGCCTGATTGATCATCTTTTGTAAATAATATTGTAGTGGATACTTGGATGGCGTATCAATATATAAGCTAGCGTTATACCATTGATTCCAGTAACCTAAAGCAAGGAAAAGTCCTACCGTAGCCAAGGAAGGAATGGCTAGCGGCATAAAAATTTTGCGGTATATGGAGAAAGCACCAGCGCCATCCATCATTGCAGATTCATACAATTCATCCGGTATGGCCTTCATAAAGTTTCTCATTAGAAATATTGACCATGCACTAATAAGACCTGGAAGAATCATTGCCCATAAACTGTCTTTTAAGTGAAGATATCTTACATTTAAAATGTAAGAAGGTACTAAACCGCCGCTAAATAAAGTAGTAAAGTATATGAAAAAGGAAAAGAAGTTTCGATATCTAAAATCCTTACGATTAAGTACATATCCCGCCATAGACATAGTAAGTAAACCAAGCACAGTACCTACCACAGTAGTTGTAATAGTAACTTTATATGCGTCAATAAGTTTCGTCGGATTGTCCAGTAAATACTTATAGGCTGAAATTGATAATTCTTTTGGAAATAATTTATACCCTTCTGCAACAATCTCTTTCTCTGTCATGAAGGAGGAGGTGATCATTAACGCAAATGGAAAAAGACAAATGATTGCGAAAATTCCAATTACTGCATAACAAATTATATTTAAATTTCGATTACTTTTACTCAATTTGATGGTATTACCTTTTTGATGACTTTTTTTCATCTTATACCTCCTTTCATTAAAATAGTGCACTATCTGGTTCTATTTTTCGAACGATAAAATTAATAGTTAAAACTAAAATTAAACCAAACACTGACTGATACAAACCTACAGCCGCACTTGAAGAGAAATTGAAAGAACCAATTAAACTACGGTATACATAAGTATCAATAATATCTGTTGAGTGATAAAGTAATGAATTGGTACCGATGAGGTTATAAAACAGATCAAATGATCCTCTTAAAATTCCTCCCAGACCAAATAACACTAACAAAACAAAGGTTGGCTTTAAAAGTGGAACCGTTACATAACGAATTCTCTGTAAGCGACTAGCGCCATCAATATACGCAGCTTCATAAATCTCATGACTGATACCTGTAATAGCTGCCAGATATACAATCATTCCGTATCCAGTAGACTTCCATAAGTAGAAGAATACAATTATGTACTTCCATATCCCAGGACTGTTATAAAAAGAAAATCGTTCCATACCCAAATTAACTAATATGGAATTTATAAATCCATTATCAAAATTAAAAAAGTTATACGCAAACACTCCAACGATAACATAAGAAATGAAGTGTGGTAATAAAATTACTGATTGGGATACTTTCTTAAAAATCTTTGCGGTTATTTCAGATAACATTATGGCCATTACGATTTGTAGAGAATGACTTAAAATTAAAAAGACCAAATTATAAAGCAATGTATTTTTTGTTATTCTCCAAAGATCACCATTTTTAATTAAAAACTCAAAATTCTTGAAACCTACAAATTCACTTCCAAAAATTCCTTTTGTAGGATTGTAGTTAACGAAAGCAACATATGCTCCTGGCATCGTGATGTAAGAAAAAATTATAAAATATACGATTGCTGGCAAAAGCATAAGGAACATAACCCAATTCCTTCGTATTTCTTTTCCAAATATATGGATATTTCGTTTTATTTTCATTCCGCTCCTCCATTCTTTTATTATCAAAAACAGGAAGAATACTAAAGGGAAACGTTTCCTTTTTTTGATATGTTTATCATAATCCATTCAAGCCTCGTTGTCAATATGTTTATTAAATTAAGATTAATAAAAATATTTTTATACACTTTCACTAAAACATATTTTTACTTGTGTTAATCCAACTTGTATTATACACAATTTTTCTTGACATATAGTTTACATCCTTGTATACTTCAATGTAATTGGAAATGTTTCCACTTATTTTCCTGAAGGAGGTAATTACTATGGTATTAAAAACTTTATCTGCTCCAATCACATTAAAAAACGGCAACAGTGCTTTTACTTTTTTATCTGGAGGAGATAGTTTTGAATGGATTCATGAATCTGTTCTGATTAATTCTTTTCGAGGTAACACATTAAATGGCTCAGCCAATAATATATATCTTCGAATATACAAAGATGACACTCTAACTTTTTACCCATTGGTAGGATTAGCATCCAAAAGCAGTTTAAAATCAAGCAATTCTTCCCTTATGTTTGAAGGTATTGTTGAACAAATCAGCTACACTGTTACTTTTCGTTTAACCTCTTATGGAATCTGGTTTTGGGATATATCTCTGAATGGCAAATGTGACAAAGCAGATATTATCTACTCTCAGGATATCGGAATTGGCACAAAGGGAAGTATAAATACAAACGAATTATATACGGCACAATATTTAGGGCACAGTATTTTTGAAGGAGATAATGGATATGTAATCTGTTCAAGACAAAATATGCCTCAAAATGAATCCTACCCTTATCTTCAACAAGGTAGCTTAGGCATACGTTCCATTGCATATTCTACCGATGGTACACAGTTTTTTGGTCTTTCTTACAAAAAAACTGATATTCCTGAAGCATTGCTTGGCAATCTTCCAAGTAAAAATAAACAATATGAGTTGTCACATACCGCTCTTCAAACGGAATCATTTTCTCTATCCGGTACGAAGCAGTTTTCGTTTTACGGTATCTGCAAATCCAATCATCCAGAAGCTATTAAAGAAATTGAATACATAGATGAATTACAAAAGGTTTATTCAAGTAAAGAATCCCAGGACTTCCAAACTGTTAAAGTACCGTCTCTTACTAAGACAGGAGCTCCTTATGCTTCCAAACAATGGAACATAGAACAACTGAATCAATATTTTCCTGATCGCTTATTAGAGGAAAAAGAAAGTGATACTTTACTTTCCTTTTTCACTCCTACAAACGGTCATGTGGTTTTACAAGCAAAAGAATTGATAACGGAACGTCCTCATGGACACATCCTCATGACAGACTTTGATTTAACGAAAGTGCCTCAAGGAGTAGTTAGCTCCACCAACTATATCTATGGTGTATTTAACTGTCAGCTCGTAGTGGGAAATACGACTTATAATAAACTTCTATCCAATCATAGAGGACTCTTAAATGTAGAAAAACATAGTGGTCAAAGAATTTATGTTAAAATTGGAGATTCTTACAGGCTGCTAACATTACCTGCTGCTTATGAAATGGATGTAGCCGGAAGTACCTGGTACTATCAGTTGGAAGATGATATTTTAATCGTAACCTCATTTGCCATGTATAATCGACCAGAAATCGTGCTAAAAGTTAAATCCATAAATAATATAACATATGATTTTATCGTTACAAATCAACTTACTGCTGGACCAAACGAATACGAAAACGATATTGTATTAACGAAAGAAGATAATATTTTGCATATTCATCCAACTTCAGATGTTTTTACAAACTCGTATTATCCTGACCTTCATTTTCGTATGAAAATCCCTAAGAACAGTACCATAACAGATGACAGTTTCTTTTTTGAAGATAATACTACTATAAATCCAACCCTTTTATCTGTTGTAATACCGAACAGTTCGAATTTTGAGATTGTAATGCAAGGTTACGATACCAAAAACGATATTCCCTTCCTAGACAATTATGACTATCCAGCGCAAAAGGAGGCTTATCATAAATACTATGACAACCTAACCTGTAATTTTAAGTTAAGCACTCCAAACAGTGCTTCCCTTACAACGCAGAAATTAAATGCAATTATACATTGGTACACTCATGATGCCTTAATTCATTTTGCTTCCCCACACGGACTTGAACAATCTGGCGGCGCAGCTTGGGGTACACGTGATGTGTGCCAGGGCCCAATTGAATTTTTCTTAACCACACAGCATTATCCACTTGTACGTGATATATTATTAACACTATTCTCTCATCAATTTGATGAAATTTTTGAGTGGCCACAATGGTTTATGTTTGATCGTTATCCGATGCACCAAGAAGATTGCCATGGAGATATCGTGTTTTGGCCATTAAAAGCCATCAGCGATTATATACAGGCTACTGGTGACTCTTCCATTCTGGAAGAAGTTGTTGATTACCGTACCCAAAAAGGTGCATTGCCCGTTAATAAACCTGAAACCATACTGACTCACATAAAGCATGCTGTTGATGCCATAAAAAATCGTTATCTTCCTGGTACTGCCCTTATTTCCTATGCTGGAGGTGATTGGGATGATACCTTACAACCTGCCAATCGTAAGTTGAAAGAAAATTTGGTAAGTGCTTGGACTCAGGCACTTGCTATGCAAACCCTAGAGCTACTTAGCCTATCTGTTTTAGATACAGATGAATCCTTTTCAAAGGACGTTTCACATATGGCCGCTGAAATAAAAAATTCCTTCTATCAATATCTGGTTAAAGATGGGGTTATAGCAGGTTTTCTTTACAGAGAATCTGAGGATCATATGAAATATATGCTACATCCTTTCGATACTGAAACATCCATTCACTATCGTTTGCTACCGTTAACAAGAAGTATCATTGCTCAATTGGCAGAGCCCGAACTGGCAGCTCGCAATATGGACATTATCGACCAACATTTGTCATGTCCCGACGGTGTACGTCTGATGGATCATCCTGCTAGCTACAATGGGGGAATCAGTAAAATTTTCTTAAGAGCAGAGCAAGCAGCCAATGTTGGTAGAGAAATCAGCCTGCAATATTCCCATGCTCACATTCGATATATTGAAGCTGCTGCAACACTTGGATTATCAGCAAAAGCTTGGGATGCAGTAATGCGTATTAATCCGATCCTGCTTACTGAGTATGTACCAAATGCATTAACCCGTCAAAGTAATGTATACTTTAGTAGCTCAGAAGGATGTTTTAATGATCGTTATGAATATGCAGCCAATTTTGATAAATTAAGAACCGGTGACATATCGGTAAAAGGCGGTTGGAGACTTTATTCTAGTGGTCCTGGAATCTATATCCGACGAATTATTGCAGACTTACTCGGCATTCGTTTCACAAATAATAAAATACATATCGATCCAGTTATAACAGAGGATTTTGATGGAGCTTCCTTACAATATACATGCTACGGAAAAACCGTCTCCTTCATCTATCATATCGATAATAGTATGGATCAACTTATATGCGTAAAATCAAGAAACAAAGAGCTTCCTGGAAACTACACTATGAATCAATACCGCAATTCTGGATTTGAAATTTCAAAAGATGATTTTATAGAAGCTACAAAGGAAGACAATCAATTTCACATCTACTTAAAGAAATAAGTATGTAATAGTGCAAGTATCGATTAAGATTGTCTTTGTATTGATAACAAAAATTGTATTATTATACGTTATAAAATTAAGTGTTAAATTTGTGTTTTATTTTGTGTAATTTTGCTTATTATTTTGTGTAATTATATCTGAGTATTTTTATTGAGTATCTAATTTTGAGTAATTTACATCTAAGTATTTATTTTGAACATTTTATTTTTAAGTATCTTATTTTACATATTTTATCTGTACTATAAAACTCTAAAAAATCCTTGTATAAATCTTAATTATGGATTTTTCAAGGATTTTTTAGTTAGGCATAGTTAGATATGAATATTAATTTTAAAAGTGGAGGTAAATATATATGAAAGTAGTAACTTTTAACATCCGTTGTGATTATAATCAGGATGGAGATAATAACTTTCAAAATAGAAAGGATCTTATTTTAAAGAAACTAAATAAAGAAGATGCAGACATTATCTGTTTTCAAGAAGTATTGCCTCATGTAGCCAGTTGGATGAAAGAAAATTTAAAAGATTATTATATTCTTGGCTGTGGTAGAGAAAAAGACTTACAAGGTGAGCAAAACACGGTAGCAATTAAAAAAGAAAAATTTCAGTTAATCTCTATGAATACTTTTTGGCTGTCTTTAACTCCTGAGATTCCTGGAACCAGATATGAGAATCAAAGTATGTGTCCAAGATCAGTTACTGAATTGTTTTTACAGGATTTAGAGACGAAACAATTTTACTATCTCTTAAATACTCACTTAGATCATATTGGAAGCGAAGCAAGATTGCTTGGTATGGAGCAAATACTAAACCACATGAAAAAAGTAGCAGAACAAAAAGAACAAGCGGGTTATGGAAAGATTAATATGATACTAACTGGAGATTTCAACGGATATCCTGACTCCCCTGAAATACAGCTCATGGTAAATAGTAATTTTTTAAAAGACCTTACTTCTGGTATGGACGGAACGTTTCATGACTTTGGAAGAATGGTCCCACCTGAAAAGATAGATTATATTGCAGTATCTTTCGGTTTGGAATGTAGTAAGCGTGAGCTTTGGATGGATTGTGAAAATGGAATCTATTTGTCCGATCATTATCCTATCAGTGTGGTATTGGAAAATAGATAAGTTTGACTAGATTGGACTAATTATAATATCTACTGCGAATAATAGGTTCTAGAAAACGAGTTCTAGAAGATTATGTATCAAGCTGTTTGTAGTCCTCTGAATCCATTCAAGAATATAAATAAACTTAGAAAAACACCACAGTACTAGTAATTTCATCTTACTGGATGTGGTGTTTTTAGTAGCCATGGTTGAAATGGCGCTTACTATATTGATATCTGCTTTATATTCATTCATCTATTTTTTATACTAATAAATTGCCACTGGTCCATGAGGGCCATCGATAATCTCTATTTTGGTTTCAAAAATATTAGTCAAAAGTTCTGAGTCCATAATCTCCTCTACTGTTCCAAAAGCGGCAATTTGTCCATCTTTCATAGCACAAATTCTATCAGAATATTTGGCTGCAAAATTTATATCATGCATAACAGTCAGAATTGTTCTGCCAAATTCATTAGCAGCATGTCTCAAATGCTTCATCATTTGAACAGATCGTGCAACATCAAGATTGTTTAGAGGCTCATCCAAAAGTACATATTCAGTCTCTTGGCACAAAACCATTGCTACATACGCCCTTTGCCTTTGACCACCAGAAAGCTCATCCAAATATCTGTTTTCTAAATCAGTCAATCCTAAAAAATCAATATATTTAGAAATAATAGCCTCATCCTCCTTAGTTAATCTTCCCTTTGAATAAGGAAAACGTCCAAATCCAGCTAATTGTCTAACCGTAAGCCTTGTTACAAAATGATTTTCTTGCCGCAAAATAGTTAAAACTTTTGCTAGGTCTTGTGATTTAGAACCTGAGACATCCATATTTGCCACCTTTATTTGGCCCTCATCCATATCCAAAAGTCTTCCAATCATCAAAAGTGTGGTAGACTTTCCAGCGCCATTTGGCCCTATTAAGGAAGTTAAACCAGCTTTTGGTATTTCAATATTTAAAGGTCCTATTTTCACCTCATCCGTATACAACTTTCTAGCATTCGTAATCTCTATCATAAAGTTCCCTTCCTTAATATTACAATTAAAAATGTGATTCCGCCAAATATTTCAATGATAATCGATACTACACCTTGTGCATTAAATATATGATACATAAAAAAGTAAGCCCCCGTAAGTATCAAAAATGCTAGAGCAAGAGCCATTGGGAAGATATATCTGTGATCATAAGTTGGCGCTGCTTGATAACTCAAGGTTGCAACTAAAAATCCATAGAAAGTAAGTGGCCCAACCAAAGCTGTTGAAATTGACATCAAAACAGCAACTAGTATAAGAGTATAAATTACGTTAAATTGATGGTTTACTCCAAGCGAAGTCCCGACATTCTTTCCAAGTGACGATACATTTAATTTCTTAGAAAAACCAAGAAGAAGTACTGTTACAATTAATACAATGGGAATTGCAATAGGAAAATAATCAGAATCCGCATGATTGACAGAACCAAACAATCTAGCCTGTAAAATATCAAACTCCGATGGTGCAAGAAGCCTTCTCATAAAAGATGACACAGACTTTAGACCAGTTCCAATAATAATACCAACCAAAAGCAGAAGTTGTAAATCTCCATACTTTCCGGAAAGGAGCCACCCGTAAAGTATCAAACTCATCAAAACCATAGCTACCACTTGAAATACAAAGGACCCAATACCGTTAAAACCTATAAATGTACTAGCACCAAAAAAGAACATTGTGCCAGTATGAATCGCTGAGTAAAGTGAGTCGAAACCTAAAAGTGAAGGGGTTATGACCCTATTATTCGTAATTGATTGGAATGCAACTGTCGACAAACTTTGGCAAATTGCAGCGACAATCATTGCCACAAGAGCTACCATCCTTCTTCTAACAACCGGTATAAAAGAGGGGGATTCGATTGGAACTGGATTGTTATAAACCAAAAGTCCGTAGGAAGCAAGGGCACCCAATGCAATAAAAGTTATCAGCAGCATCCAATAACGTTTTTCTTCTTTCTTAGAACGAAAGGCTCTAGCCGATCTATTTTTATTATGAAGGCAAGCATCAATTTTGACCATTTCTTTATTACTATATTCTAATGCACTCATCTTAGCCTCCTTTGTTTCAATAAAATAATAATAAATACAACTGACCCAATAGTTCCCAGTATTAAAGAGACTGGTACTTCAAAAGGCTTTATGATTGTTCGTGATATTATGTCACAAACAGTTATAGTACCCATGCCTAAGACACATACCCAATGTAAATTACTCCTAAGGTCATCGCCTCTATACATTGAAACAATATTTGGTACAATTAAACCTAAAAAAGGTAAGTTCCCGATAACAGCTGCAACAATCCCAACTGCAAGAGAAATAAGACCCGTGCCAAAAAGAACTATCTTATTATAGTTAACTCCAAGACTTGTCGCAACATCTTCGCCTAGTCCAGCTAAAGTCAACCTATCCGCATAAATAAAAATAAGTACAGTAACTATAACAATGAGCCATAAAAATTCATATCTACCAATAACAACGGGTGCAAAAGAACCTACGAACCAAGTTTCAATATTTTGCGACATTTTGAAAGCAAGTCCCACAAAAGTAGAAATTGCAGAAACGACTGCTCCAAGCATAATCCCAATAATTGGTACAATCAAAGAGGAACGTAGTTTAACTCTTCTTAAAAACAAAAAATAAATCATAGTTCCTATAAAAGAAAAAAGGATTGCGCCAGCCATTCTTAAAGCTAAAGTTGGTGCAGGAAATAATAAATATACAAGTATAAGCCCCAAACCTGACCATTCAATCGTTCCTGTTGTAGTAGGTTCTACTAAACGATTCTGTGTAATTAATTGCATTACCAGACCTGACATTGACATCGCAGCTCCAGTAAGCATTAGTGCGGCTGTTCTTGGAACTCTAGTTATGAAGAACATATTCATTCCATCCTCTTGCCCTCGTATGTCATAAACTCCAGTAAACAGTGATATTACACCTAATATAATAACAACGATAATCGCTAATATAAACGATTTGGTCCATATTTTATTTTGATTGTAATACTGGGTCTGAGAATTCTCAGACCCAGTATTTTTACGTATAGAATTTTTTTGCACTATATTTTACTCCTTTATACTACTTAGCTAAGGTATTTGCAAATTCTCTAAATAACTCTAAATAAGTTTGTATTGACTCATTTGTGTAAGTATCATTTGGTGCATAAATAATACTTCCTTTAGAAACGGCAGTTGTATTTTTAAGAGCTGGTGAATTATCAATAACATCTTGTGCAGGAACTGCATCCGTTGCAGAAGATACTGCAGCATCACGATCTAGTACAAAAATCCAATCCGGATTACTTTGCGCAATAGCTTCAACTGAAATGTCATCGCCTTGATGATCTGAAGTTGTACCGCCAACTTCTAATGCTGGAACCCATCCAAAAATTTCATACATTGGTCCCCATACACGTCCAGAATGAGGTGCTGAAAAACCTATATTCCCACCAGAAACTACAACACTCATAACGGTATCTGTTCCATTGTACGCAGACTTAGCGTCCGCTATCGCTTGATCAAAATCCGCTACTAACTGTTCCGCCTCTTCATTTTTATCAAAAATTTTCCCTAAAGAAATTGTAGCATCCTTAAGTCCATTTACTAAGTTTTCTCCAGCTTTATCAGTATCCGCAGAAACATCAAAGTTAAGATTAATAACAGCTGCGTTTGGCACTAATTCTTTTATATCCTCATAATATTTAGCAAATCTTTGACCAACAATTACTAGTTCAGGGTTTACAGCCGCTATTATTTCAAGATTTGGTTCACTGTGACTTCCAATATCTTGAACTGACTCATCAGCTACATATGGTGAATCTGCAGGCATTACCCCCTTTGGAACCGCTGCCAATTCAATTCCCCAATCAGATAAAGTTTCAAAAGTTCTATTATCCAAAGCAACAACATTCTTAGGATTTACAGGAACCGTAACAGTTCCATTAATATCTGTAATTTCAACTGTCAAAGGACCTTCGTTTTCTCCACTCACTATAGCTTTCGTTGGCTCATTTACTTGATCACTAGCTCCATTATTACTGCTGTCTTTACTTGAATTTGAGCAAGCTGTCAACACCATAACAAACATTGCCATAATAGCAATCACTTTTAAAATTTTTGATTTTCTCATATATTTCTCCTTTTAAGTTGATATAAGCATGATAGACATGCTGATGTTTGAATTGATTAATCATTATCTATGTAATATTTTTATTCATGATTCAAGTAACAAATATATCTAATTCACTATAGTGCTAAGTGGCAATACAAGTTTTAATTAGTGATAGTGATTATCAATTTCAGATTCCTAGTCAATTATAACAAATAAAATGATATTGTCAACCATTATTTGGATTTAATTCCATACTCAACCAATTCCTTCTGCCTTTTATCCCATCCTCATTTATAACAACTCCCATCAAATTATCAATCATACTCAAACCATTGCATATAGAATAACTTCCATCTCTGACTCACTCAGTGTTTCTCCATCTGAAGAACTGCTGCTGCGGCGGATAATAGTACACAAGTTAGGATTAGTATCACAAGTCTACATTTCAAAAAATTAGTCCTACTCATACCTGGTCTTCCCCTTCTTAATTGTTGGAGAAAGATTTATACGATTACTCTAATAACTTAAAAAAGGTGTTCTAAAACATTCCTTCCATAAACTAACGGAATGTTTCAGAACACCTAATAAAACTTTACAAGCTGGCAAAGTTAAGGTTAATCTTGTATGGAATTTTGAATTATATCCAAAATCGTATAAAACGCCTGATCTAAACCTTCAAAATCCATGCTAGCAATATATATCTTCTCAATCTTATCATGAACGACTTTTTGAGCATCCATCATGTTCATTGATTTTTGAAGCAGTTCATCAAATATCTTTTTATTGTATTGCATTTCTTCGTTATATTGCATTAGCAAATCCATATCACAAAACTCTGTAAAATCAATTACTCTGTCAATCGGTTGCTCCATGGTATGATACTCATTTAAAGTAACATAAGCCAATTTACGTTCTGGGATTAATAAATGATCTAATTTTTCTGTATTTAGGGTGCACAGACAGCTTTCCGTATAATATCCCCGGCTATTTGCCATATCACGAATCGCCAGTAACATCTGCTCCATTCCCATTCCACCTTCACCCTTTAACGCAACAATTGTCATCCCTTTTACTAAGCTGTCCAAATAACTAACCATCCCCTGGGGCGAAACTGCACTGGCAAAAAAACTACGATTTAAACCTGGCTTAGCAGAAAGCGCCTCTAAATAAAACGGCTTTACTTCCGCTTCGATTGCAGCCTTAAGCTTTACTTGATTCAATGCCTGATGATTCATATAGATATTATTTTTATAAATTGTACAGGCTGCATTTAAATAACCATATGCTTTATGATAATAAGGTTTTTTTTGAACTTGCAGTTTTAAAAGCTCCCCAGCATGCTCCTGTACATAATTCCTATCGATAAAATCTGCAAGATTGAATATCTCATCAATAGCAACTGGCACGGATGGATCGCAAACATGAGGTGCCGTCGCATCCACCATGCAGATACCCTTCTCACGAATACAAATACCATCCAGATCCGTAACATTATTCGAGCAATGAATATAATCAACCTCGATTCCCTTCTCTTCAAAAGTAGCAGCTACCTTTCTCATCAAGGTACTTTTTCCACTCCCTGATGATCCCTTTAAGTAGATAATCTTCTTCGCTTCCTCTAAAAATAAAATATCCCCGAATCTGCCATAAAACCCATTCGGCGTATTTCCTCCAAAAAACATATGTCGTGCCATCAAATCACTCCTCAATTAATTACTATGATTTAATATATTGCCAATATATTATTTTAAGTATACATAATTGATATAAAGTATTAAATTACACACTACAATCTTACCTTCTAAGTTCACAATTTGCTCCATAGAATTGAAATATACTATCTTTACATCAATAGTTCTTTATTCTTATCAATAAAATCATAAGCTGTATTTAAAAAATCCTCCATGGAACTTCTGTTTGCAAACATATTTATTAAGTGCTCTTCTGCAGATATACCATCAATCATACATTCATAGAATTGTTCATACGCCTTTTGTGGATACGGTGCAACATTCTGTATGCACGGAATATTTAATGTTGGGTCAACTGCCATCTCTTCAAGAAACCATAATGTCTCTGGATAGGATGGTTCATTTTCCTTGTTATACCCATGCATCTGTTTCCATTTTTCAAATAGTACAAAATGATTAATCTCATGAATTGAAACCATCATAAGCATATCCATGTCTTTTTCATATGAAATAAAAAACTTTTTGGTTATTACGTTCCTTGGAAAACTTGAAATACACCCAACATAACATGTAATTATATCAAGTTCTTCTGGCCACTCCATTTCAAAGGTATTAATTAGATTCGTCATTAGTTCATACTGTATTTTGTCAAATGCAGACTGTAGTTCCTCAATTCTACTATCAATCTCTAGTTTTTTATCAATAAAAGCTTGCTCAACACTAGGTTTTACGGTATTATAAATTTCCTCATCATTCATAGTATCTAAAATTTTTCCTCTTAGTTCTGGATATAGTAAATATGTACGCTCAGCAAAAGGTCTTGTTTTATTTTGTCTATTAAACTCTGGATTCACAAATCTACATATGAATTCGATGTTTGTTTCCATATCCATTTTCTCAACTACAATTTTCGGAATCATCCTTTTTTACCTCCAATGTAATGTATTAAAATATAGTAAAAACAATATAAGAAATTTTTTACAATTTAATCAATTATATAGTTCCTATTTATAGAAAGTCAAGCTGTATCGCTATCGTCAACTTTTAGCTCAAATAAACGTCCACCCAATTAAACAAAAAAGATATTGATAGCGAATTATAATATTCCAATCAGTATCTTTTTTATATCAAATAAAATAAATTAATAACCTGAGGGCAAAAATGTAGGAGATAGAAACTTTCGTCCATATCTCCTACATTCTTTCATTTCTTCTATATTACTTCGTATTCATTAGAAATTTGTTAATTAACGGAGTAAGCTTTCTCCCTCTATGAACAGATTTCTTAAGAACAATACTTTTCTTTTCTCAAAAATCAACATGTACAGAGCCTATGCATATACTTAGACGAATAAACTTTCTTTTATTATCGTTGTCAACAATCTTTGAGAAATTATATCTTCCATCCTTTAATTTCTTACAATTGGCTTGTTTTCTATACCTAACCTAACACCTTGTTTAAAACTTTTATAAGAAATAATTTCAATAAAAGTGACAAATATCGGCTCTAATTCATTTATTTGAGATGGTGTTAGTATATTATCTAATTTACAGAGAAAACTCACTATTGATTCTTTATCTAATTGATTCGTATGTATAGTTTTTAAAGCTGGTAATTCTATGAAGAAATTCTCAGTTGCTTCCTCTGCTTGTTTTAAAATTTCTTTTGCTTCAATAATATTTTTTAACAAGCTTGAAATATTTTCTTCATTATTACTAAACATATAGACCTCCTCCTTTGCAATAAATTTGTCTATAGCTATAAATTATATAGTTGTAGATTATTATACTGTAGCTATATAAATATTACAATATAAACAATAAACAAAAGGTGGTAAATTGTGGAAATTATTAATTTTGAAAAGTTAGGGCAAAAAATTAAAGAGACACGAATATCTCGCAATCTTACACAGGAAAACCTTGCATCGGCAATAGGGATTAATACAAGTCATATATCTAATATTGAAACTAATAAGACAAAAGTATCTTTAAATGCTCTTGTCCTTATTTGTAATGCATTAGATGTTTCTGTTGACTATATTCTTGAAACTGAGTTAAACGAACCTTCGTCTGCGATGGATCGTGAGATTTTAAGAGAGCTGAAGAAATTAGATAAAAATAAAAAGGAACAACTACTTAGGATTGTGAAAGTATTATAAGCTTTGCAAAACTAAAGGGCTGTGGCCTGCTAGATACTGACACAATCCATAATAATTTCATTAAATAATTCATAATAAGCAACCATTTTGTCTTGTTATCAAATATTTTTATAAACAGAAAAGATAAAAATATAGAAACAACCTCTCGTATGTGTATGTATAATATGTCAAATATATAAAATAATAAATTATTATCTATCTAAAAAAGAGCCTCTATTGAGACTCTTGCTTTGTAATATGGTTCAAAAAACTTCTTAGATTCTATTTGTATCTAGTTATACCTTCAGCTCTGAAAACTTTCTGTACCTTTTCTCAATAATACTTCATTTAAAATTACAAAATTTAAAAATATAAGCCGCAAACAATCAACTACTTATATTTATTTGCAGTTAAAATATTATAAAATCTTCCTTTCATGAAGTACAAGTGTTAACATCCATCTTTTACTTCATCTCCAATGGAAAACTCCTTTTTTACGCTACTATAAACGATTATAGTAAGCAATAAATAATTTTACCATTTAATAACAAAATTGGTAAAAATAATGAGTTGATAAGAAACCTACTTTTGATTCAAACTATATATAAGGATAAATGAAAGGTAGATGATTAATGAAAAAGCAAAAAGAAAATGAAAGTAAAAAAATCTCATGGGTTGAAAAGGTTGGGTCAAGAATACCAGATCCCGCAATTATCTTTATTTGCTTATACGCCATCGTTATGATATTAACCGGAATATTTGGTGGAACAACTTTTGAAACTATCGGGAAGGATGGCGGGACCATCACTTATGAAATAAAGAATATGTTTACTGCTGAAAATATCCGATGGATTTTTGATAATGCTATATTAACCAACTGGCTCTCCTACGCAGGTGGTATCCTTGGCACTATACTAATTGTTATGTTTGGTATCGGTATTGCTGAGGAATCCGGCCTTTTCTCTGCTTTAATACGTAAGGTTGGAGGAAAAATTCCAGAACGATTTCTTCCTTATCTTTTAGTATTCCTTGGTATTATGAGTAATATTGCCTCGGATGCAGGATATATCATATTAATTCCTCTTGCAGGTCTATTATACTTAGGGATTAAGAAAAATCCACTTATTGGTATGTTTGCTGCATTTGCAGGTGTATCTGCCGGTTTTAGTGCAAACTTGATTCCTGCAACTGTTATTGATGTTATCATAGGTACCAATGCACAGGGATTTGCCACCACCCAAGGTGTTCCCTTTGTTTCTTACTTAGGAAAGGATTTAAATCCATTTACGATGCATTATTTCTTTATGTTAGCATCTACTGTTTTATTAGTATTGTTAGGAGGATTTATCACAAATCGCTTTGTACGTCCAAAGTTTGAGAAATTAGCCTACTCTGTACCAGAGGACATTAACATTTCAGAGTATTCAATTAGCAAAGAAGAAAAAAGAGCACTGTGGTTTTCGCTGCTAGGCTTTGTTTTATCTCTTGGGTTTTGTATATTTCTTGCATTCGGTCCATTAAGACCATACGTGAACACTGAGGGTACAACAGTAACACCTTATTTAGATAACATCATATTATTGATTACCTTTGTTTTCCTTGCAAGTGGATTATTCTATGGTTTCGCAATTGGCACATTTAAAAAATCCAGTGATGTAATTTCTGCAATGTCAAAACAAATCGGAAGTATGGGTTATGTTATCGTTTTAACCTTCTTTAGTTATAATTTTCTAGCATTGTTAACCTATACAAATCTTGGAACCTATGTCACTTATATTGGAGCTACTGCACTTGAAATGCTAGGACTTGCCAAATCTCCAATACTATTAATTATTGGTTTCATCCTAGTAACTGCCATCATTAATTTATTTGTTGGTGGTCTTACTTCAAAATGGATGTTGCTTGGTCCTATTTTCATACCAATGTTATATCAGGCAAATCCAAATATGACTCCTGATGTAGTTGCAGCAGCATACCGTTTAGCGGATTCTTCAACGAACATTATTACTCCGCTAATGAGTTATGCCGGTGTTGTTTTAATCTATATGAAAAAATATAAGAAAGACTTTACGATTGGTAACTTAATTAGCACAATGTTTCCATACTCCATCTTTTTCTTAATATCATGGACAATATTACTGTTAGCCTTTATCGGGCTTGGTATTCCTCTTGGTTTTTAAGATGAGTTGGTGTATACGCCATTTCTGCTTTCATAAAATTACCCAAAAGTAATCTCTAAAAAAAGGCTCAATAAGCACTGACACTGTTGCTATTGAACCTTTTTCTTTTTATTTTATTGAAGCCTTTGACAACCATATACCTGAACGATATCGTAAATAAAAAACCAAAGTACGTACCGCCCATTCAATTCCCATGCAGATCCAAAGGCCATACACACCTAAACCAAATGTAATTGCAAATATATATCCAAGACCTACACGAATAGCCCACATAGTAATTAGTGAAACAATGGAACTAAACGTTGCATCCCCAGCAGAACGAAGTACATTTGGCATTACATAGGAAGTTGACCAAAAAAACGGCATCGGAATTATGGCTATCAGAAGTAATTTGTAAATTAAAGAAAGCGTTTCTGGTGGTGCTTGATACATATTTAATATAACCGGCATCAATGGAAATAGTAAAACAATAGAAACTATCGACATTACTGTTCCAAGACGAACCATTTTTATCCCATATTGCCCTGCTAATTCCTTGTCATCCGCACCGATGCATTGACCTACAATGGTGGTTGCTAAAGTTCCCACAGCAAGACCTGCCGAATAAAGAATAGTAAATGCTGAATTTGCAATGGCATTTGCTGCTATATTTATTGTTCCAAGATGCACAATATAAGTTTGCACAATCATACTTCCGGCATTAAAAAAGACTTGTTCAAGTGCAAATGGTATTCCAAGTTTGAATATCGATTTTAAAATCAGTCTATCAATCTTAAAAATATTTTTAGGATATATTCGTAATATACTCCCAGGATACATTAGTAACCAAACCGCTACAACACTTCCTATGAATCGTGCTATGTTTAAAGAAAGAGTTGTTCCTAGGATATCAAGATGCATAACATTAATAAATAACATACTTGCAAACAAATGTATCACATTTATAATTATCGTTAACTGCAAACATATCTTTGTGGCACCCATACCGCGAAATGCTGCAAATGCCCCCATATAAATTGAAAGAAAAATCTGAGAAATGGCTACTCCAATAAGATAACTGCGTGCTTTATGAATCACAACCCTATCAGCCGCTCCAAACATACGATTTACCAGTACATCCGAACAGGCTACAAGTATTATACATGAAACAATCGCAACTAAAAATGTAGCCATCATGACCTGCCCAGCAGCATTTCGAATTTTTGCTTCCTCACCACTCCCCTTATACTGTGCAACAATTACTGTACCGCCCACTGAAATTGCACTAAAAATAGCCCACATTATCATAGATACTGGAGCTATCATACTAACTGCTGAAACAGATTCTTGACTAGAAGAACTAATCATAGCAGTTGTCAGTAAATTAATTGCATTTATGAAGAAATGGTCCAATATAAGTGGAATTAACATAGCAAATATCTTTTTATATGTAAACATCTTACTGCCAAATTTTCGTTCTAAAAAAAGATCAACTTTTGAGCCATGGCTAGGAAACTTTATTTTTCGTCTCATATTTAACTGCATATAATTACTCTCCTTTATGATTCCATAGTAATCATTTCAAAATATGAAAACAAGCCATTATTCTTGTTCTTTTTTGTATTTATTAGCTATATTAATTTTACCGAAATATACAATTTTATTATTCCTATCAACAACTCTGACTTATATATTGATGATTTTTGTTTTATTTGCAAATTTATTGTAGATTTATATCACAAACGCTGTATTACTGAATATTATAATATGATATGTAATTTAGAAAGGAGAGGAGTTTTTGCAGTACGCCTATATAACACTGTTATCTACCGATAATTACCTTGAAGGTGTATTAGTATTAAATGAATCATTAAAGCTTGTTAATTCCAAGTATAAACTAGTAGTTTTAGTGACAAGCCAAGTTTCACATTCAGTTGAGAACACATTAAATCGATTGGGAATTCCAACGATTCGCAAAGAAATGAATATATTACCAAGCAAAAAGTTACAAGTGCAGAACGAAAGAGTAGGATACAATTACTGGAATAACACTTTTGATTGTCTATTGGTTTTTGATCTAATCGAATTCGATAAAATAGTTTTTTTAGATAGTGACATGATGGTCATTGAGAATATAGATGAATTATTTGATAAACCTCACATGTCTGCAGTAAAGGACCCAGGAAGTGATGTACTAAACTCAGGAACATTTGTGGCTGTTCCTGAAGCGGGGCTAGTAGATAAAATTTTATCTGTGTTGCCAATAGTTGAAAAAGAAGAGTACTATTTTGGGGATCAAACAGTACTTCAATACTATTATAAAGATTGGCCAAATAAAAAAGAACTACATCTTGACGAAAAGTATAATGCGTTTGTCGGTTCATTGCACTGGTTTATAAACTCAGAAGGTTATCGTATTAATGGCCTATCTAAAAACTTATGTGTAATTCATTTTGTTGGTCCCCAAAAGCCTTGGATGTTTACGGATGAAGAAATAGCTGAGAAATTCTCAGGTTATATAAAAGATGGAAACCCCTATGCAATACAAATGACAAGACAATATCTTTATTTATTAAAACAAGTAAACGATAAACTAAATTCATTATTATGATAGCATTCTTCCAATTGGCTTAATAAACGAACCGAATCATCTTGAGGAATTCATCATTCAAAATTTAGATGAAACTAGTTGATAACCATCCTGAAAAGACGTAGCATCTTTTGGTTGAATAATTTATTAGTGGTATATTAGGACAAAAAATGGGCTGCTACAAAATAACTTAATTAGTTAATTTTGCAACAGCCCATTATAATCTCTTTTTTAGTGTCCTTGGCATGAGGACCACTGTAAAACTACAGTTCCACATGTTACAATTAGTTTGGGATTTGTTCTATATTAACAGAAAAATTGTCAACAAACTCAGAATCATAATTAGAATTATAGCTACTTTGATTTTAACTATATTTAAGGTTCTCTTTTTCCTCTTAAATATCTTGTTATACAAATTATAAATCAATTGTGGTTTAAAGTAAAAATAATATCCCGTCATTACGAATATTGTATATACGATGAAATAGGATGTCATTTTGCTATAAAGCTCAAGAACGCTTAAATGAACAAAAACAGCAGAAATCAACAGCTCGCGATTATCTGTGTTTAATTCCGATGAATTTCCGCCGTGACCTACATCTTCAAAGCTATTGTGAAAATTAACAAAAGAGACATTGGACGGGTTAGACTGATTAAACGTAAAGTAACCTCCATCTGGCATCGTAAAATCTATATTGTAACTTTTTCCTTTTTTTTCAGTTACACTATAAGAATATTGATTATCATCAATTCTTACATTATCATCTTTAATCTCAATCGTGTCTCCTACATGATCCGTCCCAGAAATTATTTTAAGCTCACTTCCACCGGATTGGATGCGGAAGGTATAGTCCCCATATGTTGCACATTCAATTTTCAAAAAAAACATAATAATTATTATTGCCATAATAATAAAAGGACAGCAAGCTTTTAGTAAACTAATAATTCTATTCCACATACCTACCTCCCTTGTATTCAACTAGGCTGTTTATTAAATACTACTATATTACTTAAGGAAACACAATGTTAGTTTTCATATTGTGTTTCCTTATTTTGGTATCATCCAACTTTATTGTATCTATTTACCTCATTTCAAAATGATTAGTTAGCCTTCACGGTATAGGTATATCCATATGAAATATTACTAACGCCTGTACCTAAACCTTGTACAGTCACATGGTCATTTAAACTCGAATTTTGTTTGTAAAATCCCTCCCATAATTTACCTAAATTTTATCACATGCTATTTTCATTTACTATATAAAAAGATAAAAAAATAAAGCCAATTACCGCAGCATGGTTTTTCGTGATGAAATAACTTTACACTTTACCCATACTTAAGAATAAAATCTAGTAACAACACCGAGTCTCATAGTAGTATCGCAATCAAAATCCGAGAGTATAAATCATTCTTTCGAAATTTTCTAATTCCCGGATAATTTATTATCTAAGATTAGCATCGCTGCAATGCTAAATCAATCCACATCTTAGTAATGGGGAGTCAGCTCTACGCCAACTCCCCATTGGATAACTAGAATCCATTATTAAAAATCATCAATTTCCGCACACTCTTCCTGCCATACTTCCATGTTCTCTTTGATATAGTGCAGAGACGATTATATTCTCTAGTAAAGGGTAGGAACGGGATAGCATGCAACTTGATCAATATAATCTGGATCAAATCCATAGAACGTCCAAATTCGTCCAGTCCATATATAACCCGAAGTCTCGCCATATTCCACTCTTGTAGGATAAAACCAGAAAGGGGTTCCATACTTTGGCCATACATACGTATAGGAGTACATACAGTCAATAATATATGAATTCTTTGGTTTTTTAGGGATAGTTGTAGGCGGCGGAGAACTCGGAGGCCCGTATTGTGGCATAATTTCACTCCTTTTAAAGTCCTTTGTGAGTATTATATGAGTGAAGTTATGCAGTCGTTCATAACATTACAGTAATTATAGATCCAAATCCGTTTCTCTGCTACTTTCATAGACATTTAAATTATTAATATTTTATTCTTTGTTAGTTTCATCAACACTAGGAATTTCTAAGGCATGATCAACTTTTATCATGACAACTTTATCATCTTCTAACAGTAATGTATCTCCAACTGGAACAATGATGTCACTACCTTTACGTTGTACCATAATAATGAGGCGGTCGGATGGTAATTTTAAGTCTTTGATGTAATGGTTCGCCCATTGATGATCTTTTGGAATGGTGAATTCAATAAGATCTTGCCCACTTTCATCAAAGTGTCTCTCACCGCCTAAGACAATTAAGTCATTCTGTTCTATGGTTATATGTCCTCTCGGAACAATTGTTTTACCATCGCGTTCGATCTTGGCAACAATATAGTTGAGTGGTAGGTTCAAATCCTTTAGCTTACTACCAATCAAGCTATTATTTGCGTGAATTCTTGTTTCTAAGAAGCCAATCTCCGCTTTGCTCTGATAGTAGTTAAAAGTCTTTAAGACCGTATCATTCGGATCTAGCATACCCCATTTCCTTGACGCCGGCGGCATTAAGGAACCTTGAATTAACGCCGAAAGTACACATATACCAAATACGATATGGTATATATCAACAGAGATAACCGCGTCACTATTCACAGCTACAATTGCAAAAGCTGCTGCCGCTGCACCTCGAATTCCCGCTAATGAAATAATGTTCAATTGGTTACGTTTAAGTCGAAATGGCAACATCAGACCATAGACGGTTACTGGACGAGCTATAATAGTCATAAATAACATAATAGCAAGTGCTAATGGAAATGCCTCTATAAATTTTGTAAAGTTAGACAATAGACCCAGGATGAAAAATAGGCCAATCTGCATTATTTCAGCAAATCCATCAAAGAAAAAGATTATGTCACGCTTGCCTCGAAACTCTATATTACCAAGACAAATTCCTAGTATATAAAGGGCCAAATAGCCATTACCACCAGCAAGACCTGTAATAGAATAAGTAACAAGCATGGACGCAACCATAAAGACAGCATACAGTCCGTCTGCTCCCAGAGAAATATTTTTTACTAATTTACCAATAAGAAATGCAAGAACAAAACCCATGACAATTCCAATGACTACCTGAGATAAAATTAGAATTGGAATAGACACATCTGTTCCAATTATTACAGATAACAACACCATAGTCATTGTATAGGCCGTCGGGTCATTTGATCCACTTTCAAGTTCCAGTAGCGAAGCTGTATTATACTTCAAGTTCAAGTTTTTTGAACGTAAAATATTTGAAACACTCGCATAATCCGTGGAACCCACCACAGAACCAATTAGCATACCTTCAACTAATTTAAGACCTAGTACATAGTGACAAAACACCCCTGTGATTAATGCTGTAGCAACAACCCCCAGGGAGCTAAGTACTATCGCTTCTTTTGCTACTGGTTTGGCCATCTTCCAACTAGTACCAAAACCACCATAAAACATAATGACCATGAGTGCAAACGTAGCAAAGCTATCCGCAATCCCATAATCCTCAAATTCAATACCTACTGCACCAAAGACCATACCGAGCACAATAAATAATAAGAGTGCAGGTATTCCATGCTTATTGGAAAAACGTATGGCAAAAAGTGCAAGGATTAATATAATACCTATAACTAAATAATTCATATAAACTCCATTCTGAAAAATAATTAAAAACTTAAAAAAATTTGTCAATTTATTCGTTACTGTAACTTTGATATAATAATCTATATCGCCCCTTATATACCCCTTTGGTAAATTGTATATTTTACCAATGAATGATACGAATTATTTGCTCAATTTTCATGAGTATCTTTTACCGATATACCTACTTTTTATACTTCAAATACCAACTATTTTATATGTATACAGCTGATGTATTTGCCAACCCCTTATTTAAATACTATCATTATTCATAGATTTAATAATCCAACTAATAATCGGTAATTTCTCACATTACTTCTGTATTTCGTAGGTATTCCAACGAATTTGTTGGAGCCCGAACAGGATGTTTTTCATAAACTAAATTTACCTGTTCGAACTACTATAAAATTATAACCTACAGATTTCACAAATCATTCTTCTTCCTTAAATAAAATAGAAGTTATTACAGTTGGGGATGGCATTATAAACCTATCTTTTAATGTGATTTTCATCATTGCTAATCCTTGTAATGCCGAATAGAATAACTCAGCTAATTCATAGGCATTTCCTGGACGGAATTCACCACGCCCTTGCCCTCTTTCAATACACTTAGCAGTAGCCTTAAGCATGTTGGTATCTAGTTCTATAATTTCATTTTGCTTAAGATTAGTTGCTCCCGACAAAAATGATTGTGCCATGAGAATTAACAGATTAGCCAATTCTTCACCATTTATAATGTCGTTATAAACTTTGTAAACAAATTGATTCACTAATTCTCTGGGGGAATCATCCCTATTGAAAAAATTAGTAATGTTTTTAAGACTTGTAAGTGACTTTTCAACTAAATCATTAAATAGTTCTTCTTTCGTCTTGTATTGACGATATAAAAGCCCTATGCTAATTCCAGCTAAATCGGAAATTTCATGAACACCTGTAGCACCAAAACCTTTTTGAACGAACAATCTCATTGCCGCTAATTGAATTTTATCTCTAGTAGCTTTACGCATTTCCTCACATTGTTCTTTGGTTCGCGGCATAAATCCCCCTCCTTTGTGATGAGTGAATATATACTCATTATAAAATCTAATAGTGTTGTTGTCAAATCAATTTTCCAATAGTAGTGAGTTATAATTGTTTTATATAAAGAGAAAATTTTGAAAAAGTCTGTGTACCAGTGTTATTTAACCCAGCTCTTGATAAGTAGGTTCCAACACTGAATGCAGAGCCTAAACACAGAAAAAGGTTTTGCTAAATCATCAATAGAATATAGCAAAGCTTATTGGTAGAGGTCAGCGTAAGTTTTTGAATCTTTGATAAGTTCGTCACAGAAAGCCGCTACATCACTGCCAGTCACTTCTAGCACAGCCTTCCCTCGTGCAGTACCCTCTTCAAAAAGATCGATAATTCCCGAAAGCAATTCGAATCCATCTGATGGCTCTACAGGTCCTACCTTATAAAGATATTTTTGTATCTCATGATAAACAATCTGATAGTCTTTCGGAAGTCCTTTAACACGGGCTACGTGCTCTCTCCACTCTTTTTTACCTTCAATGATATCTTTTATTCCCATTTTACCCTCCTATTTTCCAAGCTTTTTGGCTATATTATTGTTTAGTTGCTTACGCCACTTATCACGAAAAGAATTTGCCCCATCTTCTCCAACCAATGCTGAACAAAATTCATTGATATTATTCCCTAAAACTGCTGTTGCATCCTGCCCACTTGCAGACGTTTCCTCAAGCATACCAAGCACACTATCAAGTATTGGCATTAGGTTGCGACCGGTAAAATCCGAATGCTGCCAGAGGTTATTCTTAATTTGCTCCCATGCCTCTTGAAAATCCACAGGTAACTTTTTGGCTCTGGCTTCAAAATCTTTATATTCTTTGGTCATATCATTTCCGGTAACTTTTTCCCAAAATTTCATTATTTCCACTCCTTTAAATCGTTAATTTTTGTTGAAACAAACTCCCACTTTTCCCAAAATCTCTTTAACTCCTGACGACCTGCATCATTTAGAGTGAAGAACTTTCTTGGCGGCCCCATATCAGATGGCCTTTTTGTACTTTCAACCAATTTATTTTTTTCAAGTCTTACTAATATAGTATATACTGTTCCATCTACAACATCTGAAAACCCAAGAGCATTTAGCCTCTTTGTAATTTCATAACCGTATATTTCTTCATGACTAATAATTTCTAGAACACATCCTTCTAGCACACCTTTAAGCATTTCCGTAATATTTTCCAAATTGATCACCTCTTCACTACTTTGTAATACTTGTATTCAGTATTACTTAATACCGCTATATAGTATCACCTACTACTTAATGTGTCAATTGTTATTATTCTATATATTTTTTATTCTAATATTTTCTATGCAATTTTTTTATAATTAAATATCGGTAGGAAAGCACAATCTCAACGCCTTAGCGGTTTGCTGAGCAATATATTATTTCCGCGAAGTGCGCATTTTGGCACGTAGTACCATTTTTATTTATAGGAAGATTTACTTTACACTTTACATTAACAAGCTCTCTCCTATATTAAAAAAAGCACCCCCAGAAATGGTCGTGCCTCATTTTAAAACGTATACTGTTCAAAATAAATCTCTCGCAAGAGATGTGCACTTACAAGAAATTTAATCAATCCTGTCCACCCATAATCATTTTATCTATGTTCATTGCTTTGTCACCGCATCAATACAGGAAATAGCATTCAGTGTCCGTGGAAATCCGATAAAAGGCAGGCACTGGGTCATAGCCGCAATCAGCATTTCACGGGTATTTCCAACACTAATATTCGCACCTGCATGAGCTTTTGCCTGTGGTTCGCAACCACCCAAACAACAGATGGCACAAAATGTGATGAGTTCCCTCATTTTCAAATCCAATGTTCCTCTGGTGTAGAAGTCCCCAAAACACCACGCAGACAAATACTCCTGAATATGTTCCAGTTCTGTTGGAGCTGCAGCACGCATGGCATTGATATTATCAACGCCGAAAATTTCCTGCTGAATAGCAAGCCCCTTTTCAAAGCGATTTTCTTCTATCACAGTCCCCTGTTTGTTCTCTCTTTCAAGCACGCCAGCTTTCTGAAAGGCTCTATTTACCTCAACAAGCGCATGCTGAACCTTTTCCATCCCGATATAAGGGGCACACTGGTACAGAGTTTCTTTAATCTCTTCCGGTTTCACGCCCAATTCCAATGCTGCTAGGGTGTAGGGCATCAGGGATGGCCATGTCTGGCAGGTGGTCAAAGCAGTTAGTGCCACTAGCGCTTTCTGGTTATTAGAAAGGCATCCAAAGTTTAGCACATCACCACATAGAAAGTTACAGGCAATCTCCTGAAATTCCAAATCAGACTGACAAGATTCAAAGGACTGTCCATAAAACCATTTTTGATTGTTTTGTTCTGCGATTTCTTTTCTATTCATTTCAATTTACTCCAAACTTACAAGATATGAATTTTAGTCAACCAGTTTCATATGTCGGATTCCCGAAAAGCTGTATCAGGCTTTACAAACATCACTTTCTCTTTCATGCCATCCATATGTTCCACCCATTTCTCATTCGGAACATCTTCAATGGACACCGATACAAATTTTTCTTCTATTTGTAGCTCATGCGCTAAAAACTTCTGAATCTTTTGTGCAATCTCTTTTTTAAAATCATAATCCCGCCCGGGAATCATGGTAATATCAACATGCGGCATCAAATTTCCTCCTCAGATTTTTTGGTTTCCAGTAGACCAAACCTGACTTTCCTTTGCAGCTGCAGCTATATTTTGCGCCATAACTCCTACCAAACGATGAGGAATATATGGCTCTTCAAGATAAGCAATTTCTTTATCGTCCAAAGAAAAATTCGTTGCTTTGGCTGCACCTTCTATATGGTTCAGTTTGGTCGCTCCAACTACAGGGGCAGTACCCTTTGTCAAAAGCCATGCCAAAGAAACCTCCGTCATGGAAACACCGTGTTTCTCTGCCAACTCTGCTACTCGGTCAATAATCATTTGATCCTGTACCGCAGTTCCATCATATTTCAAGCGGGCATAACTATCCTCCTGCAAACGCTTGGATGTTTCTCCTGGTTGTTTGGAAAGCCGTCCTCCAGCAAGAGCACTATAAGGTGTCATAGATATATTGTCCTCCTGACAGAGTTTTGCCATTTCACGTTCTTCTTCACGGAAAATGAGATTATAATGCCCCTGCACAGACACAAACTTAGTAAAACCCTCTTTTTCTGCCAATGCATTTGCCTTTGCAAGCTGCCATGCAAAACAGTTTGAAATTCCAACATAGCGAGCTTTCCCAGCCTGCACCACATTGTTGAGTCCATCAAGAATATCAAAAAGCGGCGTCTGATAATCCCACATATGGTAGATATATAAATCCACATAGTCCATTCCGAGGTTTTGCAGACTTTTGTTCAGCATCCTCTCAATATGCTGCTGTCCGGTAATGCCTGCATCTAATTCATCCTGTGTACGAGGAAGAAATTTTGTAGCGACCACCACATCCTGCCGCTTCGCGAAATCCTTTATCGCACGTCCCACATACTGTTCGCTGGTGCCACTTTGATAAGCGATTGCCGTATCAAAAAAGTTCACGCCTAGCTCTAGTCCTCGTTTGATGATTGCGCGAGAATGTTCTTCATCAATTGTCCAAGTATGCTGACCATTTTTTGCATCACCAAATCCCATGCAACCCATACAGATACGAGATACTTTCAAATCTGAGTTTCCTAATTTCATATACTCCATATTGCTTCCTCCTTTTACAAAAAGTCAATGGACTTTCCCATTCCCATTGTTGCGAATCTTACATCGTAAATAATCCAAGCGATCCAACTGCCTTTCTCGAAAATGAATTTCATACAGAGTCTGACTTCTTTTCTGATTCAACATCTGCAGCCTTTCAGCATCCGTATTTTCTTCCAGAAGTAGTCGCATATAAGTTTCGATTTCTTCTATATCAAATCCAATGTCGTGTAGTGCCATAATCATACTCAGTTTTTCTAAATCGGAATCATCATACTTCCATGCACCCATGACCTTTTTTACTGCACCGCATAACCCCCAGCTTTCATATTGATACAAAATTTCAATTGGAATTTGATACTGCCTGCTCGCTTCATCAATCGTCATATCCTTACTCCTTTTATCGTTTACCTAAAAAATAGCAGGTGCTTCTTTACACCTGCTATTTTAATTCCATAATAGTTATATGTCTAATGCTTATATTAAATCATAAGAAATGCTCATTTTGTATATCTTAGAAATTCAATGAATCTTGATGTAACCGAAGAAAACATTTGATTTTTCTTCCAGACTAAAACTGCTCCTGTATCCAAAGCAGGAAAAAGAGGCATGAATTTCAGATCATCATATCGAAAATCCAGATCAAAACAAAGTGCAATACCCACATGATGCCTAACCATATTCGCAGCATTTAAAATGAGATTATATATTGCAGCAACCTCTACTTCCTCGTATCTTTTTCCAAACCAACCAGAAAGCTCATGCTGCACACTTTCCCGTCCAGGCATTATAAGTGGCAACTCGATTATATCATGTGCAGATACCGATGATTTTTCTGCAATTGGTAAATCCTTGGGTACTAAAACACCCCATCGTTCTTTTTGGGGCATACGTACAAAATCATATTTACCAATATCCACTGGCTCTGTTAGTAGACCAATATCTATCATTCCCTGTTCAATTCGCTCTTTCACATCATCTGCATTTGCACTATAAATCTGAAAGGTAACAAGAGGATACAAATCTCGGAATAGCCGTATCTTTTCAGAAAGAAAGGACATATTCTGTGTTTCTCCGCAGCCAATAGAAATTTCTCCAGCTATTTCTTCCTCTTTATGTAAGAATTCCTCTTTTGCTTTATTGGCAAGAGAAATAATCTCCTGAGCTCTTCGTTTCAATAAAAGTCCATCCTCTGTCAGAATAATACTGTGTTTGCTTCTACGAAACAATTTTACTCCAAGTTCTTCCTCTAACTGCATAAGTTGGCGGGAAAGTGTAGGTTGCGTTACATGCAAAAGACTCGCTGCTTTTGTAATATTTTCTTCCCTTGCGACTATCAAAAAGTATTTTAGAATACGAAGTTCCACAGACTGCACCTCCTTTATACACAAGTATATCAATTATTGCATACCTCGTCAAAAATAAATATTGTTAAACTAGCTTCGCATAAGCCTCTGCATCTACTGCTTCCAGCCATTCATTCGATGCACCCTCTGCTGGAACTTCTACCGCCAAGTGTGCAAACCAACTGTCCGGGGCGGCTCCATGCCAGTGCTTTATCTCCGGTAGAATATTAACTACATCGCCGGGATATAGTTCCTGCGCAGGTTTGCCCCATTCCTGATAATAGCCACGACCTGCCGTCACGAGAAGAATCTGACCGCCCTTGTGATGGATATGCCAGTTGTTCCGGCAACCCGGCTCAAATGTTACATTGCCAATCGTAACACGCTCCGTCGAAAGCATATTTAAATAACTTTGCCCTACAAAATATTGGGCAAATGCTTCATTCTTCTCTCCCATAGGGAAAACGCTGATTTTATCTAAATTCATTTTCATGTCCCTCCTTATTTTTTAGGAGATATCGCAGCCATACGCTTCCGCCATCCTTTACTTCTGCGTTCTGCAGTTCAAATCCCACAGGTTTATTAGCAGCAATCCCGCCTCTTGTCGCAAAAAGTGCAGGAGTTTCCGATGAACCATCAGCAATTGGAGCGACTACAACACTGATTTCGTCACACATACCAGCTTGAATGAAAGACCAGTTCAGTACGCCACCACCCCCAAGCATGATGGTTTCAATTCCAAACAGATTTTTCAACTTTTCCATTGCCATCGCATAATCCAGAGATGTTTTCCCCGCAATGATATAAGAAATTCCTAATTTCCGTAAAAACGCTTTGTATGCGTTACTGGCTTTCTCCGTCAGCACTTCCAAAACATGAGCATGAGTCTCTATATAGGTCAGTTCACTATTTTTCCAACCCAATTTACCAGAGGGGTCAACAGAAACATAATACATAGGGGCATTGGGCTTTGCCACAAAATCCCCCTGTGGTACAGGAGCAGTATTATCATCCAACTCCGGTTTTTCATAAAAAGTAAAATTATCATCAGTAGTTACTCTGCCAGAAATCCAGCCCTGGTGCTTGTAATAAGGGTTTTTGCCAAAAGAAATGTTATAAAATACATTTCCAGCAATTTCACCTTCCGGTGTGTCCATAAAATCTCCCATAATTTTTCCATCTAATGAGGTCATCATGTGGCAAAAAATATAAGGTCTGTTCATATGTCATTCCTCCAAATCTATTTCAAACTGTTTATTTTCCACTGAATACTGTGAAATATATTTATATCATACAACTTAAAGTAAACTTTAAGTCAATCCCTTATTTTAGAATTTGTTGTAAAATGAAAAGGTACATTCGTGATTGCAAGGGTAAATTCGTGTTTGACGATTTTAGAATTTGTATCACCATTTTATTACTATGATAAATTTAGGTATAGTAATGATTAGATCACTAATAAACTACACAATAAAAGAAAAACACTTAAAGATGATTTTACTAACCTCTTTAAGTGTTTTACCTGCATCTCATTTATTTTATTTCACAAATTCCTTCCTTTTATCTCTGTTCCCTCATTATAAAAGAAATTACATGATTTCGAATATCTGCCCTTCTATGCCAACTATATCATCAATTGGAATCTCTTGTCTATCGGTCATAACAACAATTCTCTCATACACATCTATCTTTTTAACCGTACCCGTGGTCGTAACATAAGCCCCGCCATTCTTCTTCTCATCTGGCTGAAAGTAAGTAATCATAATTTCTGGTTTATCTTTAAGCCGATCTGCAATAATCTGTAGCCTATCGCTTAAAACGTTTATCATATATTCATCCAATTGTACCCTTTCATCCGTCAATCTTGCAGTTTCTTTGATAGCGGCACCATGTCCAGTCAGTGCTGCAAATGGCGAAAACTGTGCCGCCCGGTCACTGAGTGCCATTTGAGGATGTTTCTTAGACACATGGCGTGGTAGATGAATAATATCGTCATATGTCTTCGTCATGCCTTATGTCCTCCAATCTGCTTGTTCCTATCTAATGTGGTAGCTCCCTCTACCAGATTCATGCCCTTTAAAACGGCGTTCTTTCCATATTTCTTTTTAATTTCTAGCATTGCTTTTTGCATCTTCTTTTCACGCTCAAGCTCCGCTTCTTCTTCCTCTTTTCTTGCTTGTTCGGCAGCATAATCCGTAAAAAGAGTAAGCTGTTCAAAGCTGTCTTCTCTCTGAACACTTCTCTCATCTACAACATGATTCACTGCGATATTAATTCTCCTGATCAAAAGATTCTTATCAACGATACGCTCAAACAATTCTGTGAAGGCATCCATAATCAACTTTGTAGAAGAAGTCTGTCTGTTAAGATTGGTAGTTCCATGGGCAGGTTTTGGAACCATACGCCCATAATGGTCTGTAACAATTGGCCCATCATAGGACTTCTTTATTTCCGAATTTGTCAGATTTTCAATATCATATCCCACTGTTAGGACAATTTGGTCCGTCACAAGTCCTTTATCCACCAAATCAAGTACCAGCAGATCGGCCATTTCTCGCACAATTAGTAGTGCTTTTTCATAAGGATAGGCACATTGTAACACCTGACCTGAGCCAATACTATTCGTGCTTGGCTTATATGCCTTTATGTCGGCAATCGTGCATGGTTCCCAGCCCCATGCATGGTCAATTAATAACTCCGCATTAATGCCAAACATCTTATACAGCAAATCCTCGTTATAGTAGTCTGTGGACTTACCGATGGAACACCTTGCAATATCTCCCATTGTAAAAAGACCTTGTTCCTGTAGCTTCTTTGCATATCCTCTCCCAACACGCCAAAAGTCTGTTAGAGGCTGATGTGACCATAGCAGGTGACGATAGCTCATCTCGTCCAGTTCTGCAATCTGTACTCCATTTTCGTCCACTGGAATACGCTTTGCTTGAATATCCATAGCAACCTTACAAAGATACAGATTTGTTCCGATTCCCGCTGATGCAGTAATACCCGTTGTATTAATGACATCCAGTATTAATTTCGTAGCAAATTCACGGGCTGTAAGATTGTAGGTTTTCAGATAATCGGTAGCATCAATGAATACCTCGTCGATGGAATAGACATGGATATCTTCAGGTGCGATGTATTTTAAGTAAATATCATATATTCTTGTGCTATACTCTATATAATGTGCCATTCTCGGCGGTGCTATAATATAGTCTAGTGAAATGTTCGGCATAGTTTTTACTTCTGTGTCACAGTAAGAACCCCCGGTAAACTTACGCCCCGGAGCTTTTTGTAGCCGTGATGCATTTACCTCCTTCACCTTTTGTACAACCTCAAACAACCTTGCTCTGCCCGAAATGCCATAAGCTTTTAGTGAGGGAGATACAGCGAGACATATGGTTTTTTCCGTACGTTCTGCATCGGCAACCACTAGATTCGTGGTCATTGGATCAAGCCCTCGCTCCATGCATTCCACCGAAGCATAAAATGATTTTAAGTCAATTGCAAAATAGATTCTGTTTTTCATGTTCATTCTCCGGTCACCTACTTCCTCAGTTTTTCACTTCTTATTATAAGCCTGTTTTAGTATGCACTGCAAACATAACAAACTTTCCTTCAACGTATATTTTGATAAAAAGATGTATTTATTATAACATGACCACTCACATTTTTCATGTCTAATTCAGCGAACAAAAAATTCATAACCATTTTTACTGCAAAACGCACCCACCAACTAATGTTAATGAGTGCGTCCATTGATTATCTATTCTCTTTTACTTCACCTTATCAAGTAGACAGTACGATTCAATAAAGGAAATGAGTGATGCAACATAGCCCTGTCCTCTCCTACTAAGCCTTTTCAATTGGTAGCCATAACTCGCAATAACTTTCCGCAATATTTTCTTCACAAGAAGGAGCATACAGTTCAATATTATAGTTTCCACCAAGTCTATAGTCCTTACAGTTTGGCAACCACTCCTTCCACATCTTCGTATTGGTATCCTGTAAATTCTTCATCTTGCAAGGAAATACAGCCCATGTCCCGGCAGGAAGAGTTCTGGTTTCATAACCATCTGGTACATCTTTCCATGGCAAGTAATTATCAGCGATCAGATAATCAAAATACGAACCATTGGAATCAATACAAAGCCCAAACATACCACAAACACTCTCACTGCCTCCATCTTTCATATGTTCTTCCCAAAACTTCGGAATCTCTTGATAAGAGGTCTCATTACTAAAACTTCTTTTTCTTCCCATCACGGTAAATGCTGCTTTTTGCTCAATCCGATACTCCATCATAGTTCCACCCTCCAGTGATAATATTATTCTAAGTGGCGCAAAGTCACGAAGCAGTGCGCCCTTTTCCTTTGCAGCCGATGGTGTAATTCCATGAAATCTTGTAAAAGCTCTAGCAAAGCTATCTGGTGAATCATAGCCATATTTTATGGCAACATCAATTACTTTTACATCACTTCCCGCCAGCTCTCTTGCCGCTAATGTCAGCCTTCTGTTACGAATATATTCTGCAACACTAAATCCACACAGCACTGAAAAAATACGCTGAAAATGAAACTCCGATACATATGCCTTTTCAGCGATATCTTTTACCTGAATATCCTCGGTTAGATTTTTTTCCATATATTCAATAGCGTTTTGCAAACCTTCTGTCCAAGCACTCATGCCATCACTCCTTCTTGACTGTAATTAAATTATAATACTATCACTAGTAATCTTCCCGACTTTTCTTGCTCTACAATGTAGGACGGGACAGCAAACACACCAATTCTACATAACTAATAGGGCTTAGTTTGATATTTTATACAAATTATAAACTTTGTTCATTTTATTGACTCCACTGGTCTAATTTCTAAATAATAACGCTCTTTTGTAGGATCTAACTCCACCTTAGCAACCCCTTGTGATAAATCAAAACCGTAATTTTGACGAACAATTTCAATATGATCTGTGGAGGTTAACTCTGCTGTCAGGGCATCAATGGATAAGTTGCTCCCCAACTGAGTAACCATATCATACCCTTGTATACCTTGGTTATCAGAGCTATTGCAAAAATAGTCGAAGCTTGGTTTTTTATGCATATTCGCTATGACAGAAACACTTCCACCGGCAGGAATTGTTACCTCAAACTGCAAGTAGAATATACGTTCTACATTATTTGTATCTGAAATAATATCCTCTATCCGCCCAGTTTGGTATCGATCACGAACCGATTCAGAAAGCAACCCGTATTGAGCCATAAACTCAGACACAGCGCCGATGATCATCTCCTTGGATACAACTAGGGAGTTTCCATCGTCATATTGATCAAAGTAGTTACCAATGAGCTCATCCATCACATCCGACAGAACTCCCACACTCCGTGTGACGGTGGCTGAAACACCTGAAAGCTCATTGCCTTTTTTACAAGCGCCGTTTTTGTATCCCTGCAATGAATACTCTGTTATATCATCACCAATTACAATGAGCAGCTTTTTATCGCTACTCTTATTCTCCCCTTTTGGAACAAAATAACTATATCTTCGAAAACCTTCTCCATCTATTTCAGAACCATTAAAGCCATACTGCAAAATGGTGGTCTTATCCGGATCTATGCTAAAAAATATCGCTTGTGTTGCTGCATCATACTCAACCGGAGCCTCGAAATCGCTAAATGTATACACAGTCACCTGTTGAGACAGGACAGGGTAGGATGCAAAAGCATCGCTCTGATAATCGCCGCCCTCTAAAAGCGATTTATACGCCTCCCAACTATTTAGTTCTAAAACATTATAACTATTATCCGGGTCCTTCCCACCATGGACACCAGTAAATCCTCCGGAATAGCCGCCTGCAAACAATGTAGGTGACACTTCCTGTCCATTCATGGTAATTGTAGGCATATTTTTTTTCAGCTCGTTATAACTTCCGGCAAATGGGTAAATGACTTTGATGCCCTTTTCTTCTGTGGAAGAATTTCTAAGAATATAACTGTCTTCTACATTAGTACCCCAAACACGAATACTCCCCTCATTTGACAGGGAAAAATCATAGAGTATATTACGAATGGCAGTAATCGTACTGTCTGCTTCACTTAAAGTTAAAGGAAATACCGGCCCAGCATAGGACATAAAAATACTACTCTCACCATGTCCTGAACCCACTCCTCCTTTCTTACCACCTAAAATGTATAAGCTATGCAGTATAAATGTTCCACTAATGCCGATGACCAGAACTGTAGAAGCGGCAATTGCCACCCATTTTTTCCACCCCATACCTTGTTTTTTAAGCTTAGTTGTTCTTGCTTCTTCAATATACTCTTCACGAACTTCAGTTAACGCATCAAAGAGTTTCTTTTCTTTCATAATGATATCCCCTCCATTTCTAGAGCCTTTTTCAAACTTTGTCGCAAGCGATACAACCGACTTGCCATCTTATTTGCTGATGTTTCACATTCAATGGCAAGGATATTAACACTATCTCCAAACCAGTAACGTCGTAGAAACAGAACACGGTTATCAATGGACAATGTGCCAAGCCATCGGTCAATCACTTGTGCCAGTTCCTTAGCTTCCATTATGATCTCTACCGTTTGCGTGGTAGGAACGCAGTCACTTAACTCAGAAAGCAACAAATCCGGACCATTATATCGTTTTTTGGCTCTATGCGCATTCCAACGATTAATTGAAAGGTTACGGGTAATTCGTCCCAGGTATGCACCTAGGAAGTTTGGCTTTTCAGGTGGAATAGCATTCCACGCCTTACCATAAGTATCATTAACAATTTCTTCGCAGTCCCAATGATTTGTCAGGATATTCATCGCAATACTATGAAGCATCCGTCCATACTTGGTGTCAGTTTCACTTATTGCAGTTTCATTACGAGAGTTATACAGCTCTATAATTTGCAAATCCTCCATATGCATCCCCTTTCACTGTAACATAATACCTTCACTTATATAGACAGTGTTTTTGTGTGAATATTCGTCACACAAATATAAAATTTATTAAAATGATTCTATTCCAATCAATTGAAAACTTATCCTTACTTCTTTTTAGATAAACTATAATTAAAACTATATGTAATATCGCTCTTTAGACCGTATTGTTAATATTATCATAAGAGAATTACCAAGTTTAGTCAATTTATAACTATAGAAAAAAGACCGTCAACTATGAAAAAACATCTCATAATTAACGGTCTATCATAAATATAAGTAATTGCATTGTGTTTTCTTTAATAAAAAAGACAAATATATCTTCTACACTACTATTAAAGTGTGGAAAATAATTATCTCCTGGTAATTCTCAAAACATACTTACAGGAGGGAATGCTCATAATCTTATCCGAAATTCGAAAAGAAATTGTCAAATAAATTATCCTGTTCAGACTTGTGGGTAACATATCCAACAGCTATTTTGTTGTGTGTCAATTCTATCATCTTCTGAGCATTTTCTTCGCCAAATGCTCCACATAATTCGATTGCACCAACACCCTCACTTTCTAAGAAAGAAAGCTTATCACATGCTTCTTCAAAATTTTTAACTGTAAAAATATAGCTAATCTGTTTTTCAGTTTCAAAACAAGCCTTATGCTCCTCCGGATTATAATGACTCCCCATAAGCAAAAATGCGAACTTTTTCTTCATATAACTGCCTCCTTATAAAATTCCAGTAGCTCTATTTTAATTCGCCTACAGGAGCGAATGTATTTAAATTTTGGTTTTAGTCCAATGGATTAAATTGATTTATATTCTTACAAGTGGTTGCGTACTGCATCTAAATGAACCACCTAAACTTCGAGAAATATTAAAATCAACATATTCAACAGTTATTCCTCTCGCTTTTAGTTGTTCTGCAATATATTCAAATTGTGGATCTAAAATATAAGTAGATTCATTTATCGGAAGTCCATTCACTGCCAGATGGGCAATATCCTTATAAGGAACAGAAATTCTATCCCAGTCCCTGAGTGGTTCAGGAACTCCATTTAAAAGGGCTTCTTCGCAAACAATCATCAAGCCATCTCTCACCAAACTCAAAGCACAGTCCAAGTGAAGTACATCCTTTTTTAATGAAACCTCGATTACTTTGTAGTCCCAGTGGGATAAGTATGATTTCAGCCAGAGAAAACCATTATAATTTGAGGCTTGCCCGGAATTCCCTACAAAGACAGTCTTATCTAAAACCAAAACATCTCCGCCCTCCAGAAAAGGGCCTTTCTCGGCGTCAAAGCCTTCTGAAATATCTGGTTTTGGTACAGACACATAAAAAGCATCACTATTATAAGCCTCTGCCACAAGAATATCTCTAATTGGCAAGACCTCATTTCTACGGTGAAAGAAGCGTAAAGAACCTTCTATGATGGAAGACCCAATCGTAAAAAAAGGATCTCGCACAAAGAAATTACAGCAGCCGTATTCCTTACCGACTTTTCTTTCATATTCAGTCAATAATCGAGGACGAAGAACTTCCACTCCATATTTTTCAAGAACTTTCTTTAATTCTTCACGTTCTCTTTCCCATTGCTTCTGACGATCTGGAAAAACATCCTTATAATCCTTTCCAGCGATGTCAACTCCTGCATATAGATTTAGGCTTTCCTCTGCTAGAAACGTTTCATCATTATTACTTTCTTCCCGCTCCGGAAAGATAAACTCCGATTGCGTTAAAACAACTTTTTTTAACGCCGCAAATTCACTTTTTACTATGATTATATCATTCTTCATTCACAATCAAATCCTTTCAAATTGTTTTTTATATCACTAAAGCGCAAATGCATCCTTTGCTTTACAGCTTTTATCTCTTGTTATTTCATGTTATGAGGCAATCAAACAGTTGCTGCTGTAAAATATTTAAGCTTGATTTTGGAACTGACTCATATACAATTTTTCACAAAATCCCTTCTTCACCATTAATTCATCATGGGTTCCCTGTTCGATAATCGTTCCGTACTTCTTCCAAGCTGTACCGCTACGAAACTAAAAAATCCTATGATGTTTAACAGAATTAGTTACGGATATCTTTTCCGATATTTTAACATTAATTTCAAAATTACTCCTTTCTTTACTGTATAAGCCATATACCTTAATAGGAAAAGACTCTTTGAGTATCATAAACTATAATGTCTCCTTATAGTCAAGACGAATAAATGCGATAAAATTTTACCGGGAATTGCGAAATGAAATCCGTAAAAATACAGCATAGAATCGAGGTAATATATGTCTAAAAAACAGAGATGATTATGTACAATTCAATTGATTGAAACTTCCACTTTACTATGGTAAACTTATTTTATATATTTACCGAGTAAAACTTTTTTGAAATGATAGGAGAGAATTTTAACGCTCTGCTCTTGGAGTGAATTCGTAATTGATTGATTCACTTTAGGCGGATAAGCATAATGAAAGGCTGAAAGTCTTACATGGAAAAGCAAGGAGGGAACAATTTGATTATCAAAAATGACAAACAATTCAATATGTTTCCCTCACATGTGGGGCTAAGAAAATATATTCTCTATTACAACATCGTATTTCCGACGAATGATATGTTTATAGAACAATATACGCTTATGCCCAACGCTTGTGGAACACTATCGCTTGCTTTTGATGGAAACGCAGTCATTGCCGAGCTGTGGGGAGCGTCTTTAACCCCTGTTTTGTTAGGAATGGAACCAAATAATTACCGTGTTCTGTTACTTATCCAGCTTTCTTCCTGTGGTTTGTATCAGATCACACGCCAAAGCCAAGTGGAGTTTACAGATAAACGGCTTTTGCTTGCGGATATTGACAACGAGCTGTTTCATTCGCTACACCAGGCCTTTGTGGCATCAAAAACGATAACAGGTTTAATAAATACATGCGAGCAAATTTTATATAAACGCATTGAAAAGCAAGTTGTTTCGAACTCTTTGTTGTTGGCAACCAACGTGATTTCTGATAGTCATGGACAAGTACAGGTGAAAGAAGTTGCTCTGCAATCTGGTTATAGTGAGCGACAGCTAAACCGCTTATTTCTTACACAAGTCGGAATGAATATTAAAAATTATGCTCGCTTAACTCGCTTTAATTATGTATTAAGGCACATTCAAACATCGCCTTGCTTTTTTGCGGCATTGTCACAAGAAGCCGGATATTTTGACCAAGCCCATTTTGATAAGGATTTCAAGTCAATTAGTGGTGTTTCGCCCCTAAATTATTTGAAAACTATGTCGGATTTTTACTATGACGGATCGGAGATTTATAATACAATGTCCTCAAAGGAGGATTGAAAAAATGAAATATCAAGGTTGTCTTTTAGCAGTTAAGGATATATCCGCTTCTAAGCATTTCTATGAAAATGTGCTTCATCAAAACGCTGTAATGGATATTGGCGTACATGTGACCTTTGAGGGCTTTTCTCTGCAACAGGGGTATGCCGAGCTCGTTGGTATAGCTGTCGATAGTGTTAAAGATCAATCGCACAACTTTCAAGTCTATTTTGAAGTGGAAGATTTAGACAAAGTGTACGCCCAAATGAAAAGCATACCCAGCTTACAATGGGTGCATGAAATAAAAGAATACCCGTGGGGGCAGCGTGACATTCGAGTATATGACCCCGATAAGCATATTGTAGAAATTGCAGAGGATATGACTACGGTTATCAAACGCTTTTTTAATCAAGGCATGTCGCCAGAAGAAGTTTCTATACGCACAATGTTTCCCATTGATATCGTAAAACAGTTCTGCGTCGAGCTTTGATATATGACACATGGCGGCTTTGGTAAATCAAAGCCGCTATTTTACTCTAAACAAAGGAGGACATCTATGAACTGGGAGCCGTGGACAGGCTGTTACAAAATTAGTGACGGATGCACAAATTGTTATTTTTACGGGCCACATGCGAAACGCTACGGCCAAAACACCCTGCAAAAAACAGATAAATTTGATTGGCCCATAAGGAAAAATGCAAAAGGCGAGTACAATATTAAAGGCAACAAAATTCTTGCGACCTGTTTTGCCACTGACTTTTTTCTTCCCGAAGCAGATGAATGGCGTAAAGAGATTTGGGCTATCATCAAGGAAAGAGCAGATATTGATTTTTTGATTTTGACAAAGAGAATTGACCGTTTCCTTGTATCGCTTCCGTCTGATTGGGGTACAGGCTATGATAATGTGAATATTGGCTGTACAGTCGAAAATCAAGAATTAGCTGATTATAGACTTCCGCTTTTTTTATCCTATCCGATAAAGCGACGTTTTATCGCTTGTGCTCCACTTTTAGAAGCCATAGACTTAACACCGTATCTTCATGGAGTAGACCATGTTACAGTTGGCGGTGAAACGGCGCGAGAAGCTCGTGAATGTGATTATGATTGGGTGCTTAATATCCGTGAACAATGCGTAAAAGCAGATGCATCATTTTGGTTTAAAAATACAGGCTCGCTTTTTAAACGTGACGGTGTAGTGGAAAAAATAAATCCATTTAAACAAACCGGTATGGCAAAAGAGCTTGGTATTGATATTTTAGATGGCAAGAGATTGTTTTGACAGATGGAGGGGATTTTTACTACCAAAACTTGCTGATATATGGAATGTAAAGATTGCCATTTTGATAAGTGGATTAATATGGGCAATATGGCATTTTCCACTTATGATAACAGGTTTATATCAATCAGCGACAAGTATTGGTTACCAGCTTCCAATGTTTATCATTGAAATTATTGCTATGACAACGATTATGGCTTATTTAAGATTAAAATCAAAAAGTGTATGGCCAGCTATTATACTCCATGCAAGTCATAATTTCTTTGATCCGATTATATATGGACCATTAACTAGTGCAAATAAACAGGCATATTTTGTTGGTGAGACTGGATTCTTAACAGCAGTCATGATGATTGTTATGGCAATTATATTAAGAAGAAAAAGGATGCGCCCGGAATCATAAATGTATAGGCAATGAGCAAACACCTTAGCAAGCCTAAAACAGCTATACTAAAGCTAATCTGGATTACAACAAAAGTGTGGATACATATGGTCTGTGTAAAAGAAAACGGTAAAACAGCAATCTGTAACCATATTTGAACAAATAGCACAAGTATGACCACTTGTCCACGAATAATTTTAGGTGGACAAGTGGTGGACATTACACACATTTATAACTTGTTATTATTCTAAAACCCTTATTTTATCTAGATAATAGACACACCGTTTCCACATGCACAGTCCCAGGGAACATATCTACACATACAACTCTCTCTACCTTATAACCTCTCTCCTGCAGCATCTCTAAATCCCTCGCAAGGCTCGTAGGCTTACAAGAAATATAAACAATCCTGTCTACCCCATAATCAATAATCTTGCCAAGTGCCTTTGGATGAATACCATCTCTTGGAGGATCAAGGACAATCAAATCAGGTTTCTCTTCAATGGAATCAATTACTTTAAGCACATCTCCAGCGATAAACTCGCAATTGCTAAGCTTATTAAGTGCTGCATTTTCCTTCGCTGCTTCTACTGCTTCTTCAATAATCTCAACTCCAATAACTTTCTTCGCTACTGGTGCTAGTAACTGTGCAATCGTACCAGTTCCACTATATAAATCAAAAATTAACTTATCCTTCGTCTCACCTACAAACTCTCTCGCTGTACTATATAACACCTCTGCACCGAGTGAATTTGTTTGGAAGAATGAAAAAGTAGATATCTTAAACTTCAACCCAAGCAATTCTTCAAAGAAATAATCCTGTCCATATAAAATATCCGTACGGTCACTTTGTACCACATCGGCTAAACTATCATTTACCGTATGAAGTACACCAACAATTTTACCGTTCAATTCTAATGAAAGTAAACCTTCCACAAATTCTTTTAAAAACTCATCCTCATGAACTCCAATGCTCTCTGTCTGAGATGTAGTAATTAAATTAATTAAAATCTCCCCAGTTTTAGCAGCTCTACGAACAAGCAAATGTCTTAAGTATCCAATGTGACTAAGCTTGTGATAAAAACTAAGCTCGTACTTTCTACAGACCTCTAACACGGTAGTTAAAATATGATTATAATCCTCATTAACGATCTTACATTGATCTGCTGTAACGATATCATAAAAACTTCCTCTTTTATGAAGTCCAAGGGCTAATGGTCCATCTTTTACTTCATCTCCAAAAGAAAACTCCATTTTATTACGGTATCCAAGAGATTCTGGACTACCTTTAATACCCTCAAAATTATAATCGGTAGTGATGACATGATCTAGCATCTTCTTCACTTGTTCTTCTTTGATTTTTAGCTGCTCTTCATAAGGAACTGTCTGGTACGTACAACCACCACAAGTCCCAAAATGGCTACATGCTGCTGCCTCAGTTTCTAATTTTGAATTTTCTAATACCTCAAGAAGTCGCCCTTCACACTTCCCTTTTCGAACCTTATTAATCAAAAAACGTATCTTTTGTCCTGGTATTGTATTTTTAACTATGGCTGCCTCGCCATCTACAAACACTACACCTTTGTTTGGAAACTCTATATGATCAACTATGCCGATATACTCTTGTCCTTTTTTCATACAAAACCCTTTCTTGTTCACTTCATCTTACTTTCTTGTTCAAATCATTTTACATTCATTTCGCCAGTCTTACTTCTTATTTTAACGTCCCTAGACCGTCATAGAATCAAAATATCACTTTTAATCCCTAGCCTTCACAACTCCGTTAAAATGAATACGTACTATTATAACTTTTTTTTACTCCATTGTCCACTTAAGGAATTCATTCCAACATTTCATACACAGAATAGGTAAGATGATATTAAACTTCTGCAAGATCATTAGTTCCAAAGACTTTTCTTAAAAGACTTCTACTTTCTTCTATCGGGTACTCTTTTACAAATAAATTATTACCCCAACTCTTAAACCATCTTATCCTTCTACAATCCCCAGTAAAACTTGTTCCATAGCAAATCCAATATTGTAAATTTATGTTTGGTAGTATACTATATTAACGTAATTATTAACATAAATTGGAGGAGAGTAAAATGAAAGAATATCAAGACTTAATCGGTAAAATTATTATAGCTATAGCTATAGTTTTGGCAGGTTCATTGGTTGCTAATGCTTTAAACTTGGGGTTTGCAAATATTCATTCAGCAATTGGAGATTTGGGTACACTTATTAGAGACGGATTACTGCAAATTGGTTCAGCTTCATGATATTTATGTAAAATGAAGTATGTCAAAGTCATAATAATATAATAAGGACTTAAACTACTAATCATTCTGTCAGTAGTTTTTTTCTTTATTTATTCACTTAAATACCGAGCACACTTACAATCGCCTCTTTTTTCAAATACGTATCGCTTTCAGAGTTTTCTGATACATAAAATTTCCTTCGTTTCATTATTAGCTGATAATTTTAAACTCGCTTACAAAACCATAAAATATGTAATTAATTGGATTTCACGTACACCTACGAAAGACACATATAAAAGTTTTTTTCAGGAAAATTAATATTCTCTAAAAATCAAGAAGCATTGTATTCTAATTCCAAATATCACTTTAAAATTCCAATCTGATATAAAAAGAAATCTATTACACTATTTTTTGTATTATAAAATTATTATCTAATAATTCATTTATTATTAGTTTTTTATTCACTAGATTCATACTATCATTTTATATTATTGAATTAAAAAGAAAGAAATCTCTGGTTTTTACATAGGTTTCATAATCTTTACACAATGATAGAATTTACATATTTTTTTATAAAAATAAAGTTTATTTTTGCTCAATTATTTTTTCCCTAACAACAAATGAAGATTATAAGTTGTTATAACAATATATTACAAATGAGATTAATTCTTATTCTTATATGTAAATTATTGTCTTAATATATACAAATTTTAGTTTTTTTAACAATAATTACATAAAATTAAGAAAATTTACGTCAAAATTCTCTTTACTTTACTTCTGCATAGTGATAAAATATATTAAGAAAAATCAATTAGTGTCTTTGTGTTACGGACAAATGCGTATTTGTAAATTAATGTGCATTTTTACGAATCATGTAAGATTGTCCCAATAAGTTACTATCAACTTATTTTAAATATGGGATTGAATTAGAAGGAGTAGACGTATGAGTAAAAACATTAAAAATGCTTCCGTCGATTATTTATTTGAAGCAATTCTTAGTTTAAAGAATAAGGAGGAGTGCTATCTGTTCTTTGAAGATATCTGCACTGTGAATGAACTATTATCCTTATCTCAGCGATTTGAAGTTGCTGGTATGCTACGTGCTAAGAAAACCTATTTAGAAATTGCTGATAAGACCGGCGCCTCTACTGCTACCATCAGCCGTGTGAATCGTTCTTTAAACTACGGTAATGATGGATACGATTTGGTCTTTAATAGAATTGCAGCACTCTCTTATGACGAAGAAACCAATGTGGCTGAATAGTAATTACTAATCTTATCAAGCACAAAATCAAGATTCTATCGAGTCACAATTTATAGGTCCCCAGATGATAGCTTACACTATCATTTGGGGCTTTTAAATTTAGATCTTTAATTTGCTTTATTATTCTTTTATAAATCATTATCAAAAGGAAGGTATTATTATGAAAGAAAACATTACAAACAACATAAGAATTGCCATCATTGGCATTGGTAGTATGGGTAAAAAGTATGCCACCCTCATTCATTCATCTAAAATAAAAGGGCTACAACTATGTGCTGTCTGCTGCAGAAGCGATTCTAACAAACAATGGGTAAGGGAGAATCTAAATGATTCTGTGTCTATCTATGAATCAACAGAATTATTATTTGAACACAGCAATGAGTTCGATGCTGTTTTAATTGTTACACCTCACAAAGAGCACCCAGATCTAGTAATCAAAGCGTTTGAACATGGACTCCATGTTTTTTGTGACAAACCAGCTGGAATTTCTGCAAGTGATGCCAAGCGTATGAACGCAGCTGCAAAAAAATCAAGCAAAGCTTATGCTATGATGTTTCACAAACGTACCATGCCAATTTATCAAGCAATCAAACATAAGCTAGAAGCGAAAGAATTAGGCGCATTGCTACGTGTTTCTTTTGTGAATACAGAGTCTCTTCGTACGAAGGCATACCATGAATCTTCTCCTTGGCGAAGCACATGGGCAAAGGAAGGTGGTGGCCTACTTATTAATCAAGCACAGCATCCGTTGGATTTATGGCAATGGTGGTTTGGTTTACCAAAATCACTTTATGCTGATATATGCTTTGGTAAGTTAAATACCTTTCATGTCGATGATGAAAGCACATTACTTATGCAATACGACTCTGGCATGCGGGGTAGTTTTATCGTTTCAACCATAGAAGGTGCTGGCTATGAACGAATCGAAATCTCAGGTACTCAGGGTAAAATCATTGCACAAGGAAATACACTCACGCAATATCAGTATCTCGAGTCCCTTGATACGTTTATTTCTAACGGTGAAAATGGCGCTTCTTTCTCCTTTACCAGCAGGGAAGAAACGTATGAAAAAAATCCTTCGCCATATGTGACAATGCTTCAAAACTTTGCAGATCACATATTGCATAACATCCCTTTAATTGCTCCTGGAGAAGACGGCTTACCCTCGATTGAACTTACAAATGCAGCTTATCTTTCTGCTTGGTGCGATGAAAAAATCTCACTGCCGTTAAATGATGGCATGTATTTAGAGGAACTTAAAAAAGCGATACAAATAGAACAAGAAATTGATAAAACGTCCAAAAATAATGATCATCTATAAGTTTCACTCCACTGAAACATAAAAATGCTGTAAGCAAATGGATATAACCTCAGTTATATCCATCCGCTTACAGCATTTTTAGTGTCCCCACACTTTTATCAGTTTTGCTACGTAATTCGCTTATTTTGTTTCTTTCTCTTTAGCTTTCTTATCTTTTTTAGGATCATCTTTTATACTAAATTGAAAGTTATCATCAATCAGTTTTTCAATAAGTTGTTTCTTCATATATACATCGAAGCATAGCATACAAATAAATGCGAAGGTCTGTAAAAATTCTCGATCTTCTTCATCGCTTACTTCCTTAAAAGACTCTCTTGACTTTTCATTCTTACGAACGACTTCTTTTGTTAAGGTAACTGATTGTTCCCTACCGAGGCGAAAGATTTCTTCATAAATTTGTTCTAGATTGATCTCTCCAGAATTATTAAAAAACTTATCCGTAATCGGTTCTAAGATACTCTTGATATCACTAATCGTTAAAATATTCTTCATGTAATAAATGTAAATCAAGAGATACATATGGTCTTTTGTATACTTTTTCTTCTCTGGTGAAGGTAATAGGTTATTCTTCGTATAGTTATTAATCATAGTTTTGGTTAATAATTTATCTTCAGAATAACGCTTTGACGACTCTAAATGTTTGTCCATAAATGTTGTAACTTGATCCATATATAAATCTATATTTGGAAGCTCATTTGGCTTAATATAATCCGTACGTTTTAGTCCTTCAATAATTGCCTTTATCTGCTCCTCGCGCTTCTTTTCCACAATAATCACCTCTATATCACATTATATAGTAATAAAAACCACATGTCAATTAATCTTTAATATATAAAACTTCTTATTGTAGATATTTTCTATGGCTAGATTATCAATTAAGTGAAGAAAACCATTACGCTACTTATGTCAAAAGAAATGTTGCCACTCTCATTCTCTTTTCAGGTTGTTTTTACATAATAAAGATATGACTAAATGTTCTTCAATATATTTACTGTTATTTCATCTAATTTACGAGCGTTGTTTTTATCAAACGTCTCCATATCCATATTCACTTCCTTGCTTTGTTTGTATGCAGACAACTTTGCATTTGGTGGATTTTCTAATAGTGAAATAATCGGGACAATTGCCTCTTGAACATCTTTTCCTATAATTCTATATACTAGCTTTGTAAAGAACGATTTTATTGGAGAATTATAAACTTCTAATGCACCCGCTGTTCTTACGGCCCAAGGATTAAATAACACATACTTTATATTACCACTTGCTTCACTCTTAGAGAACTGAACCCCTAAGAGATCATTTAAACGGCTAGAATGGAATTTCACTTTATTACTATCGTAATTTTTTCTAAACTGTATATCACTCCAGTTTACTTCACCTTTCATTCCAGGAGCTGCTATATTTACTATTATAGGGTGTTTCGATTTTTTTAATAAATCTATGAACGAATAACTTAGGATATAGCGACTCAAATACATTAAACCAAAAACAAATTCAATCCCCTCTTTTGTTATTAATATAGAATCTCTTTGTTTTTGATAAGCTGCAGCAAGAATTAGCTTATCTAAAGAGGAATGTTTTTCTCTGATTTCATTTACAATGCGTTCATTCTCTTTCACTAAACTTAAATCAGCTTGTATAAAAACAGCACGTTCACTTGCTCCTAGTTGTCTAGCTTCATTTAAAAAATTCTCTCCTTTATGAGATGAGCTTCCAACAATTATTACATAATCACCTTTTTTTAAAAAATACATGGCAATAGCCTTTCCCATGCCATCCGTACCGCCGGTTATTAAAATTTTTTCCATATTTTCCTCCTTACAATAATCATTGACAGCTTAAGTATATCATGATACTTTATTTAGTAAAGTAGGCAATAATTCTAAAGTAACTATATAAAAGTAAAGCTACTAGGGAGGAGAAGTATACGATGGAACCATTAAATGATCAAATCTGCGTAGAATCTATTAAACAAATCATGAAAATATTTGGTGGAAAATGGGCGTTTCTTATCATAGGTTCACTACACTCAGGACCGAAACGCTTCAATGAATTATCCAGAATTTTAAATATAAATACCAAAGCACTTACGGATACTTTAAAAAACCTTGAATCCAATCAAATTATTATTCGTAAAGTCATACCTACTACCCCTATTTCCGTGGAGTATTCTTTAACACAAAAGGGCGATGACTTTCAACAAGTGTTTTTAGCTATGAGGGATTGGGGAGTAAAATGGCTGCGGGACTAATTTAATTCCTATTTGGAGTGGACAGCACATTTTAGTTTCGCAGTTGTGTCTTACTATTTCACATGCTATAATAAACATACGTTTGCATAAAATGATGCATTATACATGAATTTAAAGAGAGAGGGTAGTTATTACTATGAGCATATACGATTCCTTAAATCCTGAACAAAAAAGGGCGGTGGAACACGACAAAGGGCCACTTCTAATCCTTGCAGGTGCTGGTTCAGGTAAAACCAGAGTATTAACACACCGCATCGCTTATCTAATTGAAGAACGCGATGTTAATCCATACCATATACTAGCATTAACCTTTACGAATAAAGCGGCTAAAGAAATGAGAGAACGTGTGGATAAAATCGTTGGATATGGTTCTGAAAACATCTGGGTTAGTACATTTCACTCCACCTGCGTACGTATCTTAAGACGCTATATTGAATCCTTAGGTTATGATCGAAGTTTTACGATTTATGACACCGATGATCAGAAAACCTTAATGCGTGAAGTATGTAAATCCTTAGAGATTGATACTCAAAAATTTAAAGAACGTTCTTTTCTATCTGCAATTTCCTCTGCAAAAAATGAACTTATAAGCCCAGAAGAGTATGAATTAAATGCGCACGGAGATTATACAAAGTCGAAATATGCAACGGTTTATAAAGAATATCAAAAGCGCCTAAAAGCCAACAATGCACTTGATTTTGATGATTTAATTTTTAAAACCGTAGAGCTATTTCAAACAAATAAAGAAGCTCTTACTTATTATCAGCAACGTTTCCGCTATATCATGGTCGATGAGTATCAAGATACCAATACTGCACAATTCCGTTTGATCAGTTTAATGGCTTCTTATACGAATGAATTTGGCGAAATCGAACATAACTTATGTGTCGTAGGTGATGATGACCAGTCTATTTACAAGTTTAGAGGTGCTAATATTCGTAATATACTTGATTTTGAGAAAGAATATTTGAATACCAATGTTATAAAACTTGAGCAAAATTATCGTTCATCACAAAATATTTTAAATGCTGCGAATGAAGTTATTCGGAATAATCTAGGCAGAAAAGACAAATCCTTATGGACAAGCAATGAAGAAGGTGATCCTGTTTATTTTAATCAATACGATACGGATTATGAAGAAGCAACTCAAGTTGTTAATTCCATTGCTTCCATGATTGATGAAAAAGGTATCAAATACTCCGATTGTGCAATTCTATATCGTACCAATGCACAATCACGTGTACTTGAAGAAAAACTAATTTTAAAAAGTATCCCTTATAAAATCATTGGTGGTACAAACTTCTATGCTAGAAAAGAAGTTAAAGATTTATTAGCGTATTTAAAAACTATCGATAATGGTCTTGATGGCATTGCAGCAAAACGTATTATAAACGTTCCTAAGCGTGGGATTGGTTTAACTACCATTGACCGAATTGAAGAATACGCATTTCGTAATGGTTTAAGCTTTTACGAAGCCCTTCGACATGCCGAGCACATTCCTGCCATTGGACGCGCAACCAGTAAAATAAATGGATTTGTTAGTCTAATTGAAAGTTTAAAAAGTAACCTAGCAAAGCCTGGCTATACGTTAAAAAATCTTATAGATGAGATTATTGAAGCAACTGGATACGTAAAAGAATTAGAATCACTCGATCAGGAAGAAGCCCTTGATCGTATTGGTAACGTAAACGAATTAATTAATAAAATTACGACATTTGAAGAAAATTCACTAGAGCCACCAACATTAAGCGCTTTCCTTGAAGATGTTGCTCTTGTTGCTGATATTGATACGTTAGAAGAAGACAATAACATGGTTGTATTAATGACGCTTCATAGTGCCAAAGGACTTGAGTTCCCTTATGTTTATTTATGTGGTATGGAAGAAGGCATTTTTCCAAGCTACATGTCCATCCATGCGGATGATCCAGAACAAGAAATCGAAGAAGAGCGTCGCTTATGCTATGTTGGTATTACAAGAGCTAAAACAATTTTAAATATGAGTGCAGCAAAACAGCGAATGCTACGTGGCGAAACTCAATTTAATCGTCCAAGCAGATTTATAAATGAGATACCTCGATATTTAATCTCCATTGGTGCAAATCAAAGCCGTAGTTTTATTTCTAACAATGCCTATGGTTCCAGCCCAATACGTAGTGCACAGCCAAGTGGGAATTCAATGCGTAGCACTAGTATAGACAAACCATATGCAAGTGTTTCTTCCACGAAAACTTTTGATTTTGAAAAGCCTTCTACACCTGCTTATAAAGCATACGAAGCAACTTCACAAAAGCCATACTCTTCTGCACCGCTTAAGCAATTTGGCAGTAATAATCTTGGTCAACTTGATTATGGCATTGGCGATTTCGTAAAGCATATGAAATTTGGTGTTGGAACGGTAACTGAAATTACACAAGGTGGTAGAGACTATGAGGTAACTGTTGAATTTCCTGAGCACGGTGTGAAGAAAATGCTCTCAACCTTTGCTAAATTAACAAAAGTGGAATAATTTTCAATTAAATTTCACAGAAAGCATAGTAAAAAAGTTAGTTTGGTGGTATAATATATATGAAATGTAAGCTAAATTAGAGAGGACGTGCTAATATGAATAATAAATTTGATAAAATTAGTGAAGCCCTAGCTGCTACTAAACTTAGTGAATTACTTCATAAAAAACCGGATCCAATTGAGGAGAAAAAACATACACTTGTATTCGTTTTAGCGGTTATCGGTGCAATTGCAGCGATCGCAGCCATCGCCTTTGCAGTGTACAAATTTGTTACTCCTGATTATTTAGAAGATTTCGAAGATGATTTTGATGACGATTTCGAAGACGACTTTGAAGAAGAATCCGGTGATGAAGCTAGTTCTTTTGCAGATGGTGAATAATTAAAAGACAAAGGAATAAGTTCCTATTAAAACGAAACACAAAGAATGCTCTCAAGAATTAGTAATACACTAATCTATGAGAGCATTTTTTTGTCTGCATTTATTATCTCTTACTTCGCTGCATCCGTTGAATAGGTCGTATTAACAAGTTTCTCATAAGGAGCTTTCTCTGTAATTACGCCTGCTTCCATTAAGATATCTTGCAATAAATCAAAACTTTCTTGTTCAAATACTAAATTGTCTTTCCAAGTATCTTGCTCATAATATCTAGTAACAATCTTTGTAATAGTTTCAAGACCAGTTTCCTTAAACTGAGGTTCAATCACCTTTGCGATTTCTTCTGGAGAATGAGTATTTACATAATCCATACCTTTTTGAAGAGCTTTCACAAATTTTTCAATTACTTCAGGGTTTTTCTTAATAAAACTAGTTTTTGCTGAATATGCGGTATAAGGTACCATTCCACTCTCAACACCAAGAGACGCTACTACTTTACCAGCTTTTTGTGATTCTATACCTGTTGCTGCAGGTTCAAATTCAATCGTATAATCGCCAGTACCTGCTGCAAAACTTTGCGATGTAATTCCAAAATCGATATTTTGAATAATCGTTAAATCAGTTGTTGGATCAATACCATGTTTCTTTAAGATATACTCAAAAACCATCTGAGGCATACCACCAGCACGGCCACCAATTACTGTTTTACCTTTTATGTTATCCCAAGTAAATTCTTCATTCATATCTCTTGAAACTAAGAAATTACCTGCACGTTGTGTCAACTGCGCAAAGTTAACAACATAGTCTTCATTTCCCTCGTTGTATACATAAATCGAGGCTTCTGAACCCATAAAACCTATGTCTGCATCGCCAGATAGCACAGCCGTCATAGTCTTGTCAGCTCCAAGACCGTTTACTAAGTTAACATCCAATCCTTCTTCTTCAAAGTATCCTTTTTCAATTGCTACATACTGTGGTGCGTAAAATATCGAGTGTGCAACTTCATTTAAATTTACCTGTATGAGATCGGATTTCTTTTGGCAAGCTGCCAATCCGGTAATCATAAGTGTTACAATGAATAAAGCTATAATTCTTTTTTTCATTGTAATCCCCCTTAATTTATTTGGTATGTTATAATATATCAAATTCTCAATCAGATTGTGCTTGTTTCATTGGAATTGTTCTTTAACCCATATATTTTTCTACTCATATGTATAAGAATCTTCTTCATTTCTCAAATTTAGTTCATCCATAGTAGTAAAACCATAGTCAATTGCTTCTTTTCTAAGAATTAAATATAATTCTGCTTCTGTCATATCAACATATGGCTGAACAAATATAATACCAATACCACATGCCAAAAGGCCCAATAGTCTCCATCCAATAAACGATAAGTCCAATACAAACATATCAAATTTGTTGCCCTTCGTCATTTCATTGCTAAGTTGAATTGCTCTATTATATCCAATGGAAGGATTATCCGCTAGTATATAAGGTACCATACGATACGCATACGATTTAATGATGCCTGGTATGATAAGTAGTAACGTCCATAAGAATGTATAAATACTTCGAAGTAGCATCGTAGCTAATACATCAATGTATCTTCTACCTTCAAAACAATAACCGATAAATCCTTTAAAATCTCTCCCCGATGCAGCTTCAATAAAATACTTTCTACCACCAACTTCAAGCATATAACCAATGAGTATTCTCAAGAAAAAACCTATAACCAAGACACCTAAAATAATGAATAGAAACAGCCTAATATAAGCTAAGTTATCATACACACGATTCGCGTTACTCCCATTACCTCCACTTGAGCCACTCCCCCCAGCAATAGTAATAATAATGCTAACAAGGAATGCTTTCCAATAATTTAATCGTAAAGCATCTTTCGCTCTACTTTTAATTAACCCTCTTGACCACATACAATTTCCTCCCTAATTTCCATATTTTATATCACCTAATAGGCAATGCTTTTAAAATAGAACTCTGATTCCCCTATTATAGAACTTTGATAAATCTTATAATAGAACTTTTATGGTTCTTATACCAAGACTTTATCAGTTGAGATGCTCTTATATTACACTTCTATGACATCAATCCTTAAATAACTGTACTGACGGCCTTTCACTGCTTACATATCCCAGTCGATTTAACTCTTCCATTATCTCACCAAACAAATCAAAGAGACTTTTTAACAAGCTTATATCAGTAATTATCCGATCGGCTTGAAAATAAAGTATCCTTTCATTTTGTTTCATCGTAGGCCCAAACAGCCCTTCACTCTCTTTGATTTCTATGTTAAAACGTGGTTGTTCTTTTATCAAGTTTCGAATTCTACTGCTTGTCAAAAGATTTTTTATCGCCGTTTCATTATTACCTTTTATTATGTAATCTTCATCGATATCACTATAACCAACTTCGATATCTTGCATTCCAAAAAACTTTCCCATTTCCGAGAAAATTCCTCGTTTATATATTTTAAAATACAAATCGTGTAAATTGATGAATGGTGCTCTCATTCGAGTATACATTACCGATGTTTTCCCAGTCGATACCGAAAACGTATCTAAATATATCGTCCACGGTTCGTGGGATACTTCCACTCGACTTCCTTTGAAAAAACTCCCTTTCACAAAGCTACCATTTACTTCCTCACTCAACTGCGCCCAAATCTCGTTCTGAGAAGGACCAAACAATCCCATTCCATACCTCCTGTTCTATCAATGCCTTTACAAGCCCAGTTTTCCTGCCAGTTGACCTAAATGTTGATAAAAGAATTAATTCATCTTCTTGCGTTGCAATCCACCCATCTGCCGTAGTCTTTCCTGCACCTAAAATTACTCTTAATTTTTGTACCTCAACGGATTCCTTCATTTTATATATTATATGCTTCCTTCCAATTCTTTTGACAGTTCTTATCTCCCCTTTATTTGCACAGCTTTTCTCTTATTCGTTGCATGTCAATGCAATTGAATCATTCGACTTATTAAAGTGTACCTATTTTTTACATTATAGCACAAATTATAACACAAAAAAAGTTTGAATTATTGAAGGGTACTTTTATCATTATAATACGCATTATGAAAATTATTGTACTGCGAACTAACTTCTGTAATTGAATCTATTTTGTTACGATTCACTTTTGTTATATACATCTAAGTACTACGATTTATCTTCTGTAAAATACACCCTCTTAACTATCAATTAAATACTGTAATATATACCAACTTAACTACGAATTATCTTCTTAATACTCATCAACTTAACTACAAATTAGCTACCGTAATACACCCCCCTTAACTATGAATCAATTTCTGATGATATACATAATATTCATCTATCAACTTTGAAAAACTTACCTAACCTTTACAGTCGTATATCTGTATGTTAGAATGGTTGAGATCGTTTCTTACAAAGGAGAATAATTTCATGTTAATCTTACTAATTATGTGTTTCGGTGTCTTCATTGGCAATCGATTCTTCCCCCAGAAATTAAAACGTGGAAATGAATATCTACAATTAATTTGTACTTTACTTCTGATTTTTTCTATGGGGGTCAATCTTGGAAAAAAAGAAAATTTCATTCATGAATTAACTTCGCTTGGTGGACAAAGTTTTCTATTTTTTATTATTCCTACCGTATTTTCAATAATTTTTGTATATGTTCTTACCAAACATTTTATGGATGCAAAAAACACCAAACAACGCACCAAAGAACAGATGGAGGAAGAATAATGGTAGTATTAGCTTTAGCTGCTCTTATTTTAGGAGTAATTTACGGTTTAGCAGGTCTTGATATCGCTTTGATTACAGTGATTTCATCAAACACAGATATTTTGTTATATATACTCATGTTATCCGTTGGAATTAGTATCGGTTTACATAAAGGTCTGTATGAAAAAATAAAACAATATCATTTGAAAATTTTTATTATTCCGTTTGGTATAATTATAGGCTCTATCTTAGGAGGAGTAGTTTGTGGTCTCCTACTAAATTATCCAATCAATCAAAGTGCTGCAATTGCAAGTGGATTAGGATGGTATAGTCTATCTGGTGCTACTATCGGTAATTTGGCTGGCGCAAAACTTGGAAGTATCGCTTTTTTGAGCAATTTAATGCGAGAGATTTTCTCATTCATCCTCATTCCAATCGTTGCTCTAAAATTTAATTATTATACCTGCATTGCACCAGCCGGTGCGACCAGCGAAGATACCACCTTACCTATGATGATAAAATATACAAATGAAGAAACTGTGGTACTAGCCGTACTGAATGGTATTATTTGTTCTTCCTTTGTTCCAATATTAATATCATTTTTCTTCAATTTGTAATATACTTCACAAGCCAACGAATGTAAAAAGTACGTTCTATCACTTTACTATCGATAATATAAATCCCCCTTAAATAAAGGTATACCTTTGCTTAAGGGGGATTTATTTCATAGATCTATTTATCCGTAAAATACTTCTATTCCATAATTATTCCACAATACTCTTCTGGTCTTTCATTAAATTCACAAAATAAGACTCGATGGCATATGGACCACATAAAATTCTCTTTTTTATGGTAAGCATGCTATTTTCTTGTACCTCTACCTCCCATTTTACAATTGATATTTCACCGCTAACGATTTCGATTGCAGTGATATATCTAGGGTGCACACAGGAACCATCATTAAAATATGGTACTTCACCAGGCAAAGGATACATTGGTCTATGTGTATGACCAGCCACAATCGCTTTTCCATTTTTACTGCACCAATCCATTAATATTTTTTCGACTTTATCTTTCTTTTTTGCATTAATAGAGGTACTAGTAGGATTTTTTATACCTATAAGTTCAAGAGGATGCCAAATATATCGCACTAAAAATCTACTCAAACGCCATAACTGGTCATTTAGAAAGTCTGCTTGGTGACCATGTATTAGCAATATCTCATGAAATGTCCCTTTTTCTTTTAATACAATTGCCTGATGAACATTTATATCTCCGAAGAGTTCTCTTTCCTTCGTACAATTATGTTCATGGATTTTTGCAAGATTTTCTCTGCACCATTTGCTGCTTCTCTTAACGATATCATGATTTCCATATATCATTAAAAATTTACCATCTCGATACATACGAGCCAATAGATCAAAAATATGATCATACTCCTCTTTTATCTTATCCATACTTCTACTTTCCCATAATTCATCTCCATCGCCCAATTCAATGTAGCTAAAACCCTCTCTATAATATGTGCTAAGTGCATGATATAACAGCAATTGATTTTGAGCAAAATTATCTGCACCACCACCAGTACCTCTATGACAATCACTAATTATTGCGATTTTTGTATCATTATCAATATCAATCTTCTTAGCACTGTTATAAGCCATGGTTATCCTCTTCGTTTCAAACATGTACCTCCCCCCATTTCTTTATGCTGTTTATTAGCCATTATATGCATATGAATGGATCGACGTTCCTGTTACTAGTCGTATTTATTGGAATTTTGTCGAAAATAGTGAGTTTAAATGTTGCCAAACTGGCCTTGTTATTTTATCGAAATCTGGTCCTTTTAAAACAGCCACAAGTATTGTATATTTATGAAAAATAACAACTGCTATTAAACTACGAAAATTTAAGGAGGATTCAATGAAATCAAATGCTAAAACAATAAAAATTGTAATGACTGCACTTATGGCAGCCCTATGTTGTATTAGTACTATGATTATTCAGGTTCCGTCACCAACTGGAGGATACATACATTTAGGAGACGGTTTAGTACTTTTATCCGGTATTATATTAGGTCCAATCTATGGTGGCTTAGCTGCTGGTATTGGTTCAATGTTAGCTGACATACTCTCCGGATATGCACATTACGCCATCGCAACTTTAATAATCAAAGCTTTCGCAGCGGTTGTAGGGAGTGGTATCTACACTCTTCTCTCTTCAAAAAAAACAGCGAAACCTATTTCAGTTATTATTGCAGGAATCGGTGGGGGTATCATTGTAACCGTCGGATATTTTATATTTGATTCTATATTACTCGGAAGTGGATTTGCCGCTGCGATTACTGGAGTACCAGGGAATATCGTTCAAAATATTTTCGGAATAATTGTTTCAAGCCTTCTATTACCATTTTTAGTTAAGTCACCGCATTTAAAAGAAATGATTTTAAAAGAAGCCAGATCTTAATAGAAGGGTATAAAGGTATAGTAAAAAGCCTTAAATATAAAGTTAAGTCTAAAAGAGAAAGATAGTGCTAGTTATAAAAGTGGACACGAATTTAACACGATACAATAGCTTCAAAGAAACTCTATAATAATTTTAAACTTATATAAGTTGTAAGGTATTAAATCATACTATTATAAAAACTCCATTATAGATGTTCTCCTATTATGAGTACACCTATGATGGAGTTTTTATCTCTTTACGCGAAATGGCCTGGTGAACTTAATTTTATCTTTTATAAATTCAAGATGAGATGAATCGATTCAATCTCCTGCATATTTTTTAAGTCCACAAGTTTTTTCATTCTGCTTCATTCTATTTCTTAGTTTTAAACTCACGTAGATTGAAACAATTCATATAAAAGAAAATCCTTCGAATCAAACCAATGGGCTATTCAACTATGTTTTGTTTCATTAAAGATTTAATTCTCATCGTCAATTTAACAGCAGTAATAAACAATAATAGAAATGCTATACTAAACAAAAATATAACACCATACTTAAATAAATCCATAAATATAACACTATCGATAAAACCCGCTCGAGGTTCGCCCAGGAATAAAAGCGGAGACATTATCAACAAAAATAATAAATATGATACAAAATAACGTCTAACTTTTTTATAGTAATCTAATTTATCTTTATTCGTAGAATAAATCTGAAAGGAATTTCCATCATCAATTTTTTCAAGAATTAATAGCTCCGAGTTGTAGTTTTGATCCTTTTTTATATTCCCGCTCAATGGATCTAACTTTCTTTTCTTATGCACTACACTTCCAACTGCAAAGTTCTTTTTCAAAACATTTATGTTAGTTTCACGTAAAAACTCTATATACTCATTCAACTCATCTACACTTTTGTCTAATACACATTGTACCTGATACGCATATTTTATAGGAGTCTCTTCAAAGTAATAAAATAATTTACTTGTTTTAATTAGTCGTAGTTTTTTTTGAGCCATGCTATTTAACCATTTTTCCTGTTTATCAATATCGCTAAAGAAAATTTTCAATACTTTCATACTCAACTCTCCCTATGATTGATTACTTTTATTGCAGTAACTAAAACTTCACTCATTCTATTAATTTCTTCTTCAACTGCTTCTTTTCCTGCGTCAGTTATAACATATAATTTCTTCTTTTCTGAATCTACTACTGCTGCATCTATCTCTTGACTAACCCATCCTTTCTTTACCAATGATTTTAATGCGCCATATAGCGTGCCGGGCCCTAGTATAAGTCTACCATTTGTTTTCTGCTTAACAAATTGCATAATCCCATACCCATGATTCGGAGTATAAACAGAGATTAGTATGAAAAAAGTAGACTCTGTTAAAGCCCCACCTGTAACGGTTTCACGCATATTAAACCTCCTTGATATATCGTTTAGTGATATACTTATTATATCATTGTTAACAGAATTTGTAAATAAATACATTGTAATTATATGTAAATTCGATTACTGATATATTATATAAAAATATATCGGTAATCGATATAACCATATAACTCATTCTTCTATAGGAAGTACACATTTGATGTGTACCAAAATTTATTTTGAACAATACCTATCATAGAGTTTATAAACTTATTAAACCGCATTATATAACGAAATCTTATAATTATTTAAACCAACGCCCTTTCCCATTCTTCATAAGAAAGCTGCAACTCTTTTTTAAGATTTTCTTTCTCAATAAAAATGCTTGCCAAACGCTCCGTATCCGAATTATGTGCATTCATTTCATCCTCTAATGATTGTATCTTTAATTCGAAATCTTCTATTTTTCTTTCCAACGATTCTACTTTTTTACTATTTTGTTTCATTGCATTACTTTGCTTCTCAGTATTCGTTTCTTTCCTTATATCCTTTTGTTTCCCTACATAATTTGACGTATTAACATAATCTGATTTCTTTGTCTGCTTTTTCTCTTCCTTAGACTCTATTGCAAAATTAAGTTCTAACTTTCTTTTTAAGCATTCATTCAAATAATAATTATAGTCACCGTCATAAATCTCTATATTGCAATCTTTAATCTCCATTACCTTATCCGCTACTTTATTGATAAAATAACGATCATGGGATACAAATAAAAGCGTTCCTTCATAATGAATCAACGTCTCTTCTAATACCTCTCTGGAATCAATATCCAAATGATTCGTAGGCTCATCTAGTATCATAAAATTCACTTTTTCAAAGGTCAAAGAACATAACTTTAAACGGCTTTTCTCACCGCCAGATAAATTCTTTATCTTTTTAAATACATCTTCTTTAAAGAATAATACTTTTGCTAGTTGCCCTCTAGCGAGTTCATTTGTGATATTATGTTTCCTTGCAAAGTATTCTAATATGGTCTGCTCCTCATCTTCAAATTCAACATGCTGAGGTAGGTATCCAATCTTGACTCCTGAACCTATTTTTATCACACCTGCATCGGGTTTAAGTTCACTTAAAACTAATTTAAGTAAAGTGGATTTTCCACTCCCGTTTTTTCCTATGATGCAAGTGCTCTCCTGATAAAATACACTTAAATTAACACGATCAAGTATCGTTTTTTGTTTAAATGATTTTATCAAATTTTCTATTTCTAGAACTAGTTTTCCAGTACGATTAACAACATCCATCCCTAATTTCACTTTTCTTGAATCTAAAATAGGACGGTCTAAAACTTCTATTTTTTCCAAAAGTTTTTCTAATTCTTTTGCTCGTTTATACATGACCTCACTGTCGCGCATTTTCCCCCAGATACGGTAACGTTTGATCTGGTTTTCCATACGCTCAATTTTCTTTTGCTGATTTTCATAATGGTTATAATCGATAAGGAATCGCCGCTCCTTCTCTAATACATAATAGCTATAATTTCCTTCATATATATTTGCTCGGCTAATTTCCAATTCGATAATTTTATCTACTACGCGGTCCAGAAAGTACCTATCGTGAGATATAATCAAAACTGATCCCTTATATTCTTTTAAAAAACCTTCCAACCAGTCAATGGTTTCAAGATCTAAATGGTTGGTCGGTTCATCTAATAAAAGAAGATCTGGCTCCTCTAAAAGTAATTTTGCTAAAATCACTCTCGTCTTTTCGCCTCCGCTTAAACTTTGAAACGGCAAATCTTTTATATCTTCTGTTATTTGAAGACCTTCTGTAATCTTATTAATCTTAGTTTCTAACCCATAACCACCTTCCAATTCATATTGTGAAGATAGTCTTCCGTAATAATTGATTGATTTTTCTAGTTCCAATCCCTCTAATTGCTCAAAGCTTTTTTCTAGCACTTTCATTTCTTTACTTATAGCACTTAGCTTCTCAAATGCCATGCGTATAACCTCAATGGTCTTTATTTCCTCACGATACACAGGAATTTGATTTAGATATCCTAGTTTGATATCTTTACGAAAATTAATATCTCCTTCCTGATAATCCTCTAGGCCGATTAAAATTTTAAAGATTGTTGTTTTACCACATCCATTTCTACCGATTAGTCCAATTCGTTCTCCAGTTTGAATTTCAAAACTTATCTTTTCAAATATCTTTGTCGCTCCATAATATTTTGATAAATTATTTACACCTATTTCTATCATAAAATCCTCCTTTTGGACGCAAAAAAGCCCAAAGCCAATAAGCTTTGGGCGATTTCAACTTTATTATAATGATTCATAGCATCATTAAATATCTAACTTGAATACTCCAAAATACCTATATGGTTTCTTGTAAATCTATTAAATTTGGACGCACTTATCCCCTTAACGAAAAATAACGCGATCATAATAGATTCCAATTTTACCCATTTAAGTATACGATTCATTTTGAGTATCCTTTCTTTTACATATAATTTTATAATATTCCATAATTTCACTTTTGTCAAGGAATTAATAATTCTGCAAGGATTCTAGCATCTATTGAACTGTTTGATATTCCCTATGACTCTCATCATAATCATCTGGATATAAACATCCTTAACCTTTCACTCCTTATTCTTCTTAAAAGAAGCTAATTTACATTTTAGTAGTTCTATAATTGTTGCAATCGTAACGCCAAAAGAATAGGCTAAAATATCTGACCACAAAAAGCCATGGCCCAATATTAATCCCCCTATGGTTGTTTTTCTTAGATTATTAATCCAGCCTGCCTGATATAATTGGCTTACCTCAATGAAATAACAAAATAGTAGGCTAAGTATAAATAACTTCTTAAAATTAGTTTGAATAAAGAGAAAACGCATCATATAAAATATCATAGCTGCCCATAGGATGTCCCCGACAAACAATGGAATACTTGGTGTCTTTCTTGAAAGCAAACCAATTATAATAATAAAGCAGATGATAAATATATATTTAATTCTATTATTTAATTGCATTGGTTTATTACCTTTTATAATAAGATTCCTTCCTCTCTATTAACTCTTAAGCATTCAAATTATTAGCAAGTGTATTCACTTTGCTCATCTGTGCCTCTAAATCCTTAACAGCCATATTTTGCTCGTCAATCGTAGCGTTTATTGCACTGACCATTGCCGTATTTTCTTCACCGACTGCTACAAGATTATTCATTTCAGAACTTATATTTTCAATTTCAAGACTAACCCTATCGATTACCTCGTGTTCTTCTTCCATTACCATTCTTGCATCTCTCGTTGTTATATGTATTTCATCAAAAAGCTTTGTTAAAACATCCATTTCTAAAACACCACCTCTGGCAGCCTCTGCCCCGGATGATATCTTTTCTGATACTTTACTAGCAACCTGTTGCAGATCTGAAAGTATTTTTTGAATATTGGCTGCTGCTTTTACGCTACCTTCAGAAAGTGTTCGAATTTCACCTGCAACAACTGCGAATCCCCTGCCTTGTTCCCCTGCTCTAGCAGCTTCAATGGATGCATTTAAAGATAACAGATTGGTTTGGCTGGCTATCCCATTAATCTCGTCTAAAATAGTGTGAATGCTATTCATTCGATCCATCAATTCATCTGTAACTGATAAGGCCTCCCCTACTTCCGCAGACATGGTATGAAGCTCACGCTTCGCATTTTTTACTCCGGTGTTCCCTTTATCTACAGAACTAGCTACCATAGTAAAACTCTCATCCAATGTTTTAGCTATTTCTTTATTACGTGTGATTGCAGTGACAGTATTATAAACATTTTCATTGATATTTGTAATTCCATCCATCATACTGTCCATTGCCATATTAATTTGATTTGCAGACTCTTTTACGCTTTCAGCATATTCTGAAACACCAACCATTCGATTATTTCCAGTGATTACTGCATTGTTAAGTTCTTTGGCTGTCAAGGATGTGAGCTCATTTTGTGCCTTTATTTTTTGAAGCATTTCTCTTGCTTCTAAGACCATTTTTTCACCACGTTTTGTTGTTAATGCCAAAATGCATGTTACAATCCCGAATAAAATCGTTTTCCCTAATGCCCCTGCCAGCGTTGAATTTGGCATTCCTTCAATATATTCCGGATTAATAAATGATAGAATAAACATATATCCACAGATAGGGAAAATAGCCATATAGATATACTTTGTAACAAAATAGCTTGTTGCCAAACCAAGAATGACATATAGAGCATATACTGCAGTTGAACTTCCTCCAATGATTACGCTATACGTTAAAGCAGCCAAACCTACTGTCCACATCATTCCTATGGCTTTAATGATATCTTTTTTTACTAATAGATATATTAATGTAGTCACAATGCCAGATACAATAAGACAAACACAAGCCTTTAATGTATTATCTCCCACTCCGTATTTTGATATCGTTAAACCAATTAGAACTACGATACAGCAAATAATTATAATCCAATTTTTTTTGTGATTCCGTTCCATGACACTCCTCCTAAGTACATTTTATTCTTATAAATAAGTATTATAGAATGTGTTTTACATTTTTACAATAAACTAAAGATTACTCATCTTAAGTTTTTTATTACACTCATTTTTTACCATCCCATTCATCAAAAAATTCCTTTAAATAAAGTTCCATAAATTGATGCCTTTTCTCTGCAATTTTCCTACCTGTTTCTGTATTCATCCTATCTTTCAACAATAATAACTTTTCGTAGAAATGATTAACGCTATGACTATCACTTTTTGCATAATCCTCAAAAGACTCATGCAATTTTGGCTCAGTTCCTGGATTATATATTTCTCTATTTTTAAATCCACCATATGCGAATGTTCTCGCAATACCAATGGCCCCAATTGCATCTAATCGGTCAGCATCCTGTACAATTTTCCCCTCTAGGCTTTCCATCGTAGATTCGACTTTAGCCCCTTTAAATGAGACATTTCTAACAATTTCTTCTATCTGTTGAATTATAGCCTTATCAACATTTAAACTTTCAAGCCACACTCTTGCGACTTTTGGTCCAATTTCAGTATCACCATTATAGAATTTAAAATCTGCTATATCATGCAAAAGAGCACCTAGACTTACTACAAACTCATCTGCATCTTCGTTTCGTGATATGTTTAACGCATTCTTATATACCCTTTCAATATGCCACCAATCGTGTCCTGAACCCTCACCTTCTAGCTTTTGTCTAACATACCAAATAGTTTTCTCAACAATTTGCTTCTTATCATCTGCGTCCATATAATAAGTTTCTCCAAAATTCTTGATTTCCAGTTCATTATAAAACCTAATCTCTAACTATAAGATAAAGCTTCAATATCTTTACTTTTATCTTTGCTTTTCCATTCTACTATATTAACTTTATAGATCCGAGTGAAACATATTTTTGATCCTATTCCTCACGTGTATTATTTCTTTTTTGATTTAATATATTAATACCTGCCTTTACAGGAAAATACAACAATAATAGTATTACACATAAGATTACTTTTGAAAATAACAATTCAATTGGGCTTGTAGCACTACTCACTAAAACAGATGTTGGCCCATCTGAAGCACCTATTATTCCAAGACTAGCTATATCCCCTATATCAATGCCATTGAACTTATTTGCTAAACCTATGTATACCTTCAATATATATAATTTCTGCGCAATGACATCGCTAATTAAAGTAATCATTACAATACTAATCGAGAGAATGATATGCTTCCAAAACTTCCACCCATAGTTCTTTTCCAAAATATTTTTCTCCTTTTCATCTCTAAGTTTTTACTACTTGTGTCTATAATCAATTACAATTAAATACCAATATTCCCCTTATCATCATACTGTAAATATAACACACTTTCAATAGTAACATTAATATTGTAAAGCTTTTAGAACTTATATGAATCAGTAATAGGGTAGAGAAATAATTGCTAGGAATTATCTCCCTCCCGTTGAACCGTACGTACGGGCCTCGTATACGGCTCTACAATTTATATTCCAACTTTTCTTAGATAGTATTGTAAAGGATTGAGCAG